>Ga0302320_10002186_pt1 | contig 46538 bp, 46 predicted proteins | sample Bog_T0_3_FD_202130 | JGI IMG/M metagenome (GOLD analysis project Ga0302320, IMG submission 202130) | Peat permafrost microbial communities from Stordalen Mire near Abisko, Sweden - Bog_T0_3 | ecosystem: Environmental > Terrestrial > Soil > Wetlands > Peat | place: Sweden: Abisko, Stordalen Mire...
TCACGCTGGGCGGCAGCAAGTAGGCCTGATCGGGACTGTACGGCAGAAATCGTGACATACCTCCTTGTGCCTTACTTCTTCCGAAAAAACAAGTCTGTTCTCACGCACACACTGAAAGCGCTGCGCCACCCAAAATCACTTCACGCGGCGCTGAAGCGCCGCTCTTCGACGTGGTTTAAAGGTCCCAGCAAGGTGTAGGAAATGACTGAGGATCTCGGCGGCTATTGCGGCAGCGTTTCCCACTTTTCGCAAAGGACGCGAAAAACGGGGGCGCCCTCGGCATTGGGCGCGCAATCGAGGGGAAGGGCTGACACGGGCCTTCCCATGGAGTGACGACATCGAACTAAATTGGCAATTCTTCAACGGTGGGGAAGTGGTGTTGTTCGCGGCCTACTTTGCCGTCGTATTTTGTGGTCACTTTGAAGAGCTCGTAGCGGCCGTCGCCGGCGAGGAAGCGGCATTGCTCGCGGAGAGATTGCATTTCGTTGGAGGCGAGCGGTTGAAAGTTTATGGCGACTTTCAGATTCTGGTCGAGGACTTGCATGGTGTCGACGCCGCTGATGGTGGTGGCGACGGGCAGGCTCATGGCGTAGCGCAGGCCTTGTTCGGGAGTGACGACGCCGTGGCGGACGAGTTCGCCGCTGCCTCCGAGGCTTTTCATGCCGAGGGCGGCGATGCCTTTGCGGGTGGCTTCGGGGAGGACTTGGGTTTCGAAGCTGCGGAAAGTCGCGTCGCAGCAATTCAGCGGCATCTGCACGGTGTCGAAGGGAAAATTGTGCGCCAGCATCTTTAGATGGATCTCGGGATCTTTGTGTCCGGTGAATCCGATGAAGCGGACTTTACCTTGCTGCTTGGCCGCGGTCAGGGCTTCGGCGACGCCATCGGGAGCGAAGATCAGGTCGGGATCGTTTTCGTAGACGACTTCGTGGACCTGCCAGAGATCGAGATGATCGGTTTGCAGGCGGCGCAGGGATTCTTCCAGCATACGCATGGCGATTTTTTTATCGCGGCCGTGGGTGCAGACCTTGGTCATGACAAACGATTGATCGCGTTTACCATTCAGCGCCTTGCCGATGCGCTCTTCGCTGAGACCGTCGTGATACTCCCAGGCGTTGTCGAAGAAGCGGACGCCGTGATCGAAGGCTTTTGCGACAATTTCCATGGCGGCCTGATCGGTTTCGGCGGAGCCGATGTGATAGCCGCCGAGGCCCATGGCGGAGACTTGCACGCCGGTGCGGCCGAGCGGTTTGGTGGGAACCTGTCCTTCAGGGACCGATTGAGCGGCGATCTGCGATGGATCGGGGTGTTGCTGCGCCATGGCGCCTCCGGGAATGAGCGGAACCGCGCCCAGCACGGCCGCTCCTTTGATGAAATTTCGGCGATTAACTTCCAGCTTGGATGCCACGCGGTCTCCTATAACTTTTTTTCTGGCCACGGATGACCGGTATTTTCCGCGGTTCCCATCATGTCTTGCACTTCGGACTGCTTGGTATCGAGCGGGAACCCGTGAGCGAGGCGGGATTCCGGGTTATCGAACTTAAGCGATAACTTGTAGAGTTCGTATCTTCCATCAGCGGCGTCGGGTTTGACGCGATCGCGGAGGGCATTCATCTCCTGCTCTGACATGGGCGTGAAGTTTTGCGCGATCCGCAGGTTCTGGTGGAGGACGTCGAGGCTGTCCATGCCGGTGATCGTGGTGGTGACGCCGGGAAGGCTCATGGCGTAGCGCAGCGACTCTTCGGCGGTGATCACGCCGTGCTTGATGGCGTCGCCGTGGCCGCTGAGCGGCTTCATGCCGAGGACCGCGATGCCGAGCCTGGTGAGTTCGGGCAGGACTTGGCGTTCGAAGCTGCGGGTGAAGGTGGCGTCGAAGGGGTTGAGCGGCATCTGCACGGAGTCGAAGGGGAATCCGGTTTGGAGCATACCGAGATGCACATTAGGATTTTGATGGCCGGTGAATCCGACGAAGCGGACTTTGCCGTCTTTCTTGGCTTTTTCGAGGGCTTCTGCTGCGCCGCCTTTGCGAATGAATAATGCGGGATCGTTGTCGAAGGCCATGCCGTGGACTTGCCAGAGATCGAGATGATCGGTTTGCAGACGGCGCAGGGATTCTTCGAGCATCAGCAGGGCGAGGCTGCCGTCGCGGCCGTGGGGGCAGGTTTTGGTCATCAGAAAAACTTTGTCGCGGAGGCCCTTCAGGCCGGCGCCCATCCAGACCTCGGTTTTTCCGCGACGATATTCCCAGCAGTTGTCGAAGAAAGTGATTCCACCGTCGACGGCCTGGTGGACGATCTCAACCGCTGTTTTTGCGTCGGGGGCTTCGCCGAGGTGGTGGCCGCCGAAACCGAGAATGGAAATCCTGGAGTCGGACCGGCCGAATTTTCTTAGGGGGATGGTTCCGCTGGAGGTTTCTGCTTGGGGCATCGCTTCCTCTTACATAAAGAATGCTGTGAATGGCGTAGGATGCGCGGTGGGTGGGGAGGGTTGACGAGAAAGTGGGTTAGGCGGCTCGGGAATTCGCGGGCACGAGGCTGTGGTACAGCTTGATGTAGCTATCGATCATGCGCTGCGTGGTGAAGCGCTCGCGGGCGCGGGCGAAGGCGCGATCGGCATAGGCCTGGCGCAAGGGACGGTCGGAATCGAGTTGGCGGAGGATGGCGGCGAGGCTGCCGGCGTCGTTGGTGCGGAAGTAGAGGGCGGCGTCGCCCCAGACCTCGCGGAAACTGGGGATATCGTTGGCGACGATGGCGCAGCGGGAGAATGCGGCGTCAAGCGTGGCCAGGCCGAGCGGCTCATAGCGCGGGGTGGCGGCGTAGATGGCGGCGCGGCTGTAGAGGGCGCGGAGTTGGGCTTCGGTCTGAGCTCCGCGGATGGCGATGTTGGATTCGTCGGTGGAAACTTTGACGTCGGCGCGAATGGGGACTCGCGCCACCGGCACCGTATGTTCCGCACCCACAATGCAAACCGCGAAGGGGTGGGCGTGCTGGGTGAGGAGCGAGACTTGTTTGCCGGCGTCGATGAGGCGTCCGACGGAGAGAACGGAACCATCTTTGCTGATGTAGGGATTGAAGAAGATGGGATTGCGGCCGGGGTAGATGACGACTTCACGGCGCGGGCGCGTGTAGGTGGCGCGAAGAGTGTCGAGCATCCAGGCGGAGGGCGCCACGACGGCGTCGGCAGCGGCGATGCCGCGGATGACGGTATCGCGATAGTGCTTGAGCCAGCGCGAGGGGTGCGGGGTGCAACCTTGGACGGCCTGCGACCAGCTGATGAGATCGCCGTGGGCCATGATGACGCGGGGGACGGCGACGGGAAGATTGCCATGGCAGAACTGGTGGAGATGAAGCAAGTCGGGATGGACTTCCCGGATGAGATTTGCGAGGAACTCGGAGGATTCGCGCAGGTCTTGCGGGGCCTCATCCATCCACTCCAGGCGGAATGCGGTGGGGCGGTAGTCGAGGCCGTGAAGATGATCCATCCAGGAGGTCTGATCGGGCAGAGGGATTTCGCCGAAGCTGACGAGGGTGACTTGGGTACCGCGCGTAACCAGACCAGTGACTAATTCGCGGGCGTAGGTCCAGGAGCCGGACAAAGTATCGGCGGTGACCAGTACGTGCAAAGAGCCTCCTGGGGGCAGATACCGCGATGGAAGCGGCATCAGGCGCGTCGCCTTATTCTAGTGCCAAGGAGGGTTCGGGTGGGAAAGAAAATTTTGTTAGTCGATCAGGCAGGTCAAATAGGGATTGCGGCGCAGGAGTTGGTGACCAGCCGCAGTCGCATTTGCCGCGCCAGATTATCGACCGCAAGAATTTTTTCCGCGGCCGCGCCGGGGATGTTGGGGACAGCCATCGCCAGTTCGCAGGAGAGCAGCATCGCGGTAAGGCTCTCGCCGATTTCACTTAGAAAATGCTGTTCGACGGCGAGCCGGGCTTGAATCTCCTCGCGCTGTCGCCGGTGAAGCGCGGAGCGAACTTCGCGGATCAGACGCTCCATGCCACTGATGGCGAAGTTCAAATAGACGGGAAAGGCCGTTCCCAGATGCTCCAGCACCTGATCGCTTTCGGCAGGCTCACTTTCCAGCAGGAATTGGTCGAGGACCACCGCAGAGTAAGTCTGTTCCCGCAAACGAGCCAGAGCCGACTGGAGACTTGCCGCCCAGTGGGTTTCGTTGCCCGTGGAATCTTCTAAAGTGACGGCGCACTCTTGGCCGCGCTCGGATGGTGTGATGAGTAAGATCATGATCGATCTATAGCACGCCAGCCTCCACAGGCGGCCTGATGGATGCGATGAAAGTTGCACGCGGGTATCGGTTGGCGCTTCCCGTTCTTGCGCCACTCGTTTTCGCGCTATCCGTTTTCGTGCGACACATGGCGCACGCGGCTTTGCACCTCCAGCCCTTGCGAAATCAAAAAATCAAGGTCAAAGGCAGCGGACAAGAGTGTCCGCTCCACACGAGTCCTTGCTAGACATGCGCTGCGTAGTCCTTTAATTTGCGGTAGAGCGTGGTCTTGCCAATCCCGAGCAGGCGCGCGGCCTGCAGTTTATCGCCATTCAGTTCCGCGATGGCATTGAGAATGGTCTTTTTTTCCAGCTCCGCCATGGGCACGATGTTGTTCAGATAATGTCCGTTGCCCTTGCCGTTGGTGGGTACGGGCATCGCGGTTCGGGCGATGGCGGGCGGTAGGTCCAGAACGTGAATTAAAGGACCGCTGGTGAAGGCGCAGGTCCGTTCCAGGCAATTTTCCAGCTCGCGAACGTTGCCGGGCCAGTCGTAGGCCAGCATGACCTTTAAGGCCTCGTCGCTAAGTATTTTTTCCTGGGCGGAAGCGCGAGTCGCCCGTTCCATGAAATGCGCGATCAAAAGAGAAATATCTTCGCGGCGCTCGCGCAGCGGGGGGATACGAAGGCTGAGGACATTCAGGCGAAAATAGAGGTCTCGGCGAAACGCACCTTCGGTGACCGCCTGCTCGAGGTCGCGATTGGTGGCAGCCAGAATGCGGACGTTAATCGGGATGCGGCGCGTACTCCCCACGGGACGAATCTCCTTTTCCTGAATCGCCCGCAGGAGCTTCGATTGAAGATCGACGGGCAGCTCGCCAACTTCGTCGAGAAAGACGGTTCCACCTTCCGCGATGGCCAGCAATCCGTCCTTGGCCTGGTTCGCTCCCGTAAAGGCACCGCGAACGTAGCCGAACAGTTCGCTCTCAATCAAAGTGGGAACCAGCGACCCGCAGTCGACGGGTATGAAAGGCTTGTCGCGAAACGGTCCGGAATAGTGAATGGAGCGCGCCACCATCTCCTTGCCGGTTCCGCTTTCGCCCAGAATCAACACCGGATGAGAACTGTTGGCGGCTTTGGCGATGATGCGGTAGAGCTTCTCCATTTCGGGAGCGCGGCCGACCAGTCCGCCATAACCCTGCTTGGATTTCAGTTTCTCCCGGAGCATGCGGTTTTCCGTTTTTAGTTTGAGATGGTTGGAGACCCGTTCCAGCAAAAGCTTGAGCTCGTCGATACTGAAGGGTTTGGTCACATATTCGTAGGCGCCATGCTTCATGGCCTGCACCGCGGACTGCACGGTGCCATAGCCGGTCACGACAATGACCAGCACTTCGGGACGCTGAATCTTGATTTGGCGCAGCGCCTCCAACCCGCCGGCTCCGGGGAGCCTGAGATCGAGCAGAACCGCGTCGATGGTGTGGGTCTGTAAAAGGCGGTAGGCATGCTCGGCGGAGTCGGCGATGTGCGCCATGAAGCCCATGGACAGGGCGACTTCGCGGCAGGCTTCCCGGATGGAGCGCTCATCATCCACGATGAGCAGGTTGAGGTAGTTGGCGGCCAGAATTTGCGGCGTGGCGATTGAGGGACTTACGGCGGCTGACGTCATAGGAGGGTTTCCTTTTTAACTTCTTGAGATAACTCGGTTTTGCGTAACTCGGTTTTGCGTAACTCGGTTTCGGATAAGTCTCTTTCCGATAACCCTGTGGCTGGTGCTGGCAGCGGCGATGCCTGCACGGAAGATGGATGGGAACGTGATCGGATTCCATCCGGGAATTTCGGGCTGGAGCAGTCGGATGATCTGGGGAGAAGCACCATCACACGAGTTCCGCGGCCAGGTTCACTTTCCACGTCAATCAGGCCGCGGTTGGTGGCGACAATGTTGCGAACCGTTGTGAGCCCCAGACCGGTTCCACGGCCAGAATTCTTGGTGGTGAAAAAGGGCTCGAAGAGATGGCGGCGGGTGTTCTCGTCCATGCCGCAGCCATTGTCTGCGACCGCAAACATGACGCAAGGAAAAGCCGACGCCTGCTGCATGCCGAGAGATCCGGCGACGCCCTGAAATCCGCAATTGCTGGATTCGACCACGATGCGGCCGCCGTTGGGCATGGCATCGCGCGCGTTCAGAACCAGGTTCAGGACAATTTGCTGGGCCTGGGCGCGATCCATTTTGAGCATGCCCAGGTTGGGGTCCAGCTTGAATTCGAGTGCGATGTTTTCGCCGATCAGGCGGGTCAGGAGATCTTGCATATCCTGAGCCACCTGGTTAAGACTCAAGGGCAGCACCTGGATTTTTTGCGGACGGGCGAAAACCAGAAGTTGGCGAACCAAGCCGGATGCCTGCACGATGGCGGAGCGAATTTCTTCCGCGTAACGACGACGGCGGTCGCGCGGATCGAAACTGGACAGCAGGAGATCGGTGTACAGCATGACGCCGGTCAGAAGGTTGTTGAAGTCGTGGACTACGCCGCCGGCCAGGCGGCCGACCGCCTCCCATCGCTGCGCTTGCAACAGATTTTCTTCCGCCGCAACCTGGATTTGTTTTTCCTGACCGTGATCTGCCGTCAGCAAGGCGTAGGACGGATCGTCGCCTATCCCAGGAAGGCGCCATGCGGTCCAGCCGAAGGAAACCTGGGAAGATCCGGGCGGGTGATCGCCCGTCCGCAGGCTGCTGAAATTCGAAGCGAAGAGATCGCGAACCAGGCATTCCGCCGCTCCGCGATCCGGCAGGGAGAGGATGTCGCCGAGATGGAGGAATGGCCGGCGAGCGAGTTCAGGATCGAGACACCGCCGGAAAGCGGAATTCATCTCGATAATTAATCCTTGGGAGCTGCAGCAAGCCACCGGGTAGGGAGCGTATTCGAAAATGCGCTGAAATCCTGCGATTGTGCCGCTGGATTTTGCCAGGGTGGGCTGGGGAAATTGAGTGACGCTGTTCATATTGATACTTTGCAACGAGGCAGACCCGAAAGAAACCGCGAGTCGGCGTTATCGATACCTCGGTGCTCCTGAAACGGAACAACTGTTCCGCACTGGGCCATCTGCCCCGCGATGCCGAGTTGCTCGATCCGAGTTTCACTATAGGATTACCGATCTGACACTGCGAAGGGCAGACGTCACTAAAAGAATGGGAAAAACTGTGGAAAAACCGGACTCGGCTTGTGCTTTGTTAGACTTAGGCTCGAATAAATAAGAAGATTCGGCGGAAAACGGACCGCCTGGTAACGGGGATTGTTGATTCGAGCTTTTATGGATTTGAGCTTTGAAGACTCGCGACCGAACCGGGATCGCCCACCGTGAGGGGAGCGATAAGCCGGAAAGTCAGACGCCTTCCCTTCAGCAGTCGGAGAGCTGGGAGCCGACCGTTGAGCCGAGTCTCGGAAGCATCGCTTGCGGATGCCGACGGAAGATTTCCTCTCGCAAAAAGGCTGGAGGTTTTTAGTGCCACATCCTTGCCTCCGACGCTGAGCGTGCTTAAGGTGAGGCGAACATAGCCTCGGCCACCAGTTGGGTCACCGTTGTGATCGGCATTCTGAGCACCACTTCGAACAGCGGAAACTGCAGATGAGGCGGCAGGTTGAATGGATTCGATGCGTCCGATCAGCGGCGTACCCCTTTCGACGACCGTTTCCCCGTCCATGGCGAGGTCCCCGACCACGGACGCAGAGAAAAGATCGCCGGGGTGAACGCGCGACAGAGTGAGAGACTTATCCAGGCGCACCGTGATTAGAGTACCCGCCGGCAAGGTGCGCATATGCGACAACGTGCGAAAAGGTGCCGCACTGGCTGCAGGATCGCCAGAAAGATGACCGGCGGAGAGGTGTTCGGCGGGAACCGCTGGGCGGCGGCTGTCATCGGCCAAATGGTCGGGGACGGGATGAAACGGGAGGCTCTGGTCGCCTGTGGGAGTACCGGTGTCTCTGTCAGCCCGATGCAGCGCGCCGGGTCGAGCGCACCCCTGAGTCAGGGACAGGTTCAGGCTCATGCTCAGGCAGAGAAAAACCCACGCTGATTTGGGCTGGAAGCGCCGTGGGAGAGACATACTGGGTATGGTCGCGCGAATCCTCTTCGCAGGTATAGTGGCAAGTCAAATACCAAAGCTGGAGCGTCAAGAAATGAGGGATTTGCAGCGGTTTTGCGAATCCTGGCGTGTAGAAGTTTCTCGTTGCCGTGGCAAACTATACGGAAAAACAAATCGCGGAGAGCGTAGCGCTCTCCGCGAAAGGCTGGTTGAGGATTTTCTTAAATAAAACTCTAAGCTTACTCCGAACCGCTTCCAGCGTTGGCGCTTTGCGACTCGTTTTCCGGTTGAGCGATCACGCCGTCGAACGGTGTGGCTGCCACGAAACGGCCGTGGACGACGCTGATGCGGCGCAAGGGGAATCCGGAATCCGGACCACGCTGCCAGGTGCTACCGCCGTCGTTGCTTTCGAAGATGACTCCGGTCGCGCCGCTGGTGGCGAGCAGGCGTTTGCCGGCGCCATCGTAAGCCACCGAGGTGATGTCCTTATCCGGCAAGCCCGCCACGACGTGATTCCAGCTCTTGCCGGAATCCGCGCTGTGGAAAGCGCCCTCGCGAGCGGCCACAAAGATCTGGCCATCGGGCGCGACGGTCACGCTGCGAATGTTTACCGGATAGGATGCAATCCGGGCCGACTGCCAGGCCTCGCCCGCGTCTTCAGAAACCAAAACGGTGGAGCGGGTTGCGGCGACCACCAGGTTTTCCTGCGCCTGCACGGCGACGAAATCTTTCTCGCCTGAAATCGGTCCGCCTACCCACGCTTTGCCGTTATCTTTGCTGGTGAACAATCCGGAAGAGGTTGCCGCAAACCAGCGCGTCGATCCTAGATCGGTGTCGTTCACCCGGCCGTCCATCACGGTGAATGTTTTCTTAACGGAGTTTACCGTTTTCTTCTTGCCGCTCTTTAAAGTGACCGTGCGGGAAACCGTCTTCGAAACTTCGATGTTGTTGATCGGCTTCCATGCCGTTGTTCCCTCCGCGAGTTCGAACATGCCGCGGTTGGTGCCGGCGATCAGGGTTCCGTTGCTGGCCTGTTTCAGCGAGAATACATCACGGCCGTCGAGGCCGGCGCTCTTCTGCTTCCAGACCTGTCCGCCATCGTTGGTATAGAAGACGCCGCCGAATTCGCGGTCATTAACCAGGCCGATGTAAAGTGTGTTGGGCTGGTGGGCATCCGCCAGAATTGCGCTGACATAGCGGTGAGAGTAACCGTGGTTGGAGGAAGTGAACGTGGCTGCGGCGTCGTCGCTTGCGAGCACGCCGCTGCGATCGGTCGCGAGCAGGACGTGTTGGGAGTTGCGCGGATCGATGAGCACATCGTTGACGACCACGTCAGGATTGCCCACCTGCTTCCAGTTCTTGCCTTCGTCCACGCTCTTCCACAAACCCAGGGTTGTGCCGGCATAGACGATCGCGGGATTGCTGGGATCCTGTTTCAACACGCGGGTGCGGCGAGCGTTGAACGGGATGCCTTTGACTTTTTCGAACTGTTCGCCGCCGCTGGTGCTCTTATAAATGCCGGAGCAGGCGCTGGCGAAGACTTCGGACGGATTGGCGGAGCTGACGATGATCGAGAAAACATCGGAATCATCGATCACGCCCTTATTGATGTGCTGCCAGTTGGCGCCGCCGTCGCTGGTCTTCCACGGCAAGTGCCAGGTTCCGGCGTACACCACGTTGGGATCCTTGGGATCGACGGCGATGGATTCGACGTTCTTCACGATGCCGTCGTTGGGAGAAATGCGTTGCCAGTTGTTGCCGCCGTCGGTGCTGCGGTAGACGCCATCGAGCGCGCCGGCGACCACCACTTTGTCATCGGAAGCTGAAATGGCCATTGCCCGGACGGATTTGCCGTGCATGGCGGGCAGAGCTTCCCAATCTTTTCCCCCGTTGCGCGTGCGAAAAATGTCGCCTTCGCTTTGATCCTGAACGCTCCAGGCGGAGACCAGGATGATTTTCGAATTCTGTGGATCGAAGGCGATGTGATCGAGAACGTAATCATCCCCCGCGCCGAGCTTGGCGAGTCTCGACCAGTTATGGCCGTTATCGTTCGAAACAAAGATGACGCCGGTGCTGGTGCCCAGAAGCACGCGATCGGGATTCTGCGGATCATAAGCCAGGCTGCGCACGTCGCCGCCATCGGGACCAAGCACCATCCACTGCTGGGTGGCCGCAAAAGTAAAAGTTGAAACGAAAACGAGTGCCATCAGCAAAAGAATTGAATTCGATTTCATAGACATCTTGTTCATAGCCATCTTCATTGGGATCTTTGGCCCCTGATTCGTGGAAGTTTAGATGCGAAAACTACACTGACAGCTTAATCCACCCTGCGGCAAGTTACTGAAGGCCACGGCGAAAAAAGGGCCGGTCGGTGTTCGCCGACCGGCCCTTGCATTGCCTTAGCAAGCTACTGCATCTTCTTGGCAGCCTTCTTGGCGGCCGGTTTGGGATGATCGGGAATCGCCTTCACTTTGGATTCATCCACGCTTTGGGTACCGGTCGAGTCGAAGGTCGCGCCCGAGGGCACAATCCAGTACTCGGCGGTCTTGGAACCGGCGCCACCGGTCCGAACTTCAATGCGGCTCGGATCGATATGCTGTTGGGCTTCGCCTTCCACCAGATAGAACTTGGAATCGACGGCGCGTTCGCCCGCCAGATTCTTGCGTTTCTCCTTAGGTTCGGCGTTGCCGACGATGACCAGCTTGCTGTCGGGATTCTGCTGCAGGTTCTTGGCTACGTCATCCAGAATGGCCTTGCAGGTATTGTCGACGCGCCAGGGCTTCTTCTCGTTGGGGAAGTCGCACTGGCTGAGTTTGGCGGCTTTGGGCGGCGGAGGCGGCGGATTTTCCACCGTTGCCTGGGTCGAAGCCTGCGCCGTCAAACCACGAGAGTCGGTACAGGTGGCGCTGATGGTGATCGGACCGGGCTGAGCTCCGTCCGTAGATAGGGTTGCAGTGCTGCCGCTTCCCGAGATTCTGCCGCTGCTGGCCGTCCAGTTCGAAACCGAAACCGGAACGCCATCTTGACTGCTGCAGCTGCAAGTTACAGTGACGGTTTGCCCGGTCTGCACGTTGGACGGGTTCGCGGAGCAACTCATGGTGGGCGGATTTTTCGGAGGCAGCGGCCGGACGGTATAAGTTGCCGAGCAGCTCGCCTCGTTGTTGGTCTTCATCTTCGCATCCGTCACGTGAGCGGTGACGGTGTAGCTTCCGGGGGCCGCATTCGTGGTATCGATCTGCGCGGTGGTATCTTTCCCGGTGACCTGCCCGCCGTTGCCGCTCCAGGCATAAGTGACAGTGTGCTTAGGATTAAAGTTGCTGACGGTGACCGTGGCGGTGATGGGTTCACCCACCATGACCTCGGTGGGCTGCACCGAGCAACTCGCAATGGGCGCCACGGGCAAGGCGCCGCCCCAACTGAAGACGAAGCCGGTGCGGAGGCGAACCCCATTGAACGACGGACGACGGAGCGAGTCAAAGTCCGAAGAGACGTAGTCGGTGTAATTGTGCCGGGTCCACACGTAGTCGGCTTCGAAGAGGCGGAATGCCAGCCACTTCTTAATCGGCAGGTCCATGCCGCCACCCAGGATGGCTCCGACTCCATCCTGTGCGTTCAGGCCGTTCACCGATAGCCGGTTCAGGCTGACCATGGTGTGCAGAAAGTAGTTTGCGGTATCGGTGCGGAACATCAGGCGAGGACCGACCGACCCCGTGAGCTCGTAATTCGCGCTGCCCCAGTTATGACCGAAGTCAAATTCCATCCCAAAGTGACGGTCGAAGTTATAGGTAAGCGCGCTGCCGAATCCCTTCGCCATATCGGGAACTTCATAGGCAGCGGGGGCGTTGAAATCGGTAAAAGGCGAGGGCACAGAGCCGCCGGGATGCAGCCACTGATAGCCGACAAACAAATCCCATTTAGGATTTGCATCACTCTGCGCGAATGCAGAGCTCGAGATGAGCGATAGTGCGAGAAGTGTCAAAAGGCCGATCACCACACGGCCCTTGCCAAGCTTAGAACAAAGTGACATTACCTTCCTCCATAACTCGATACGCGGTTTACCTGCGCCTGGGGTCCGACGGCCGCGGAAAAAACACTGCAGGAATTGACTCTTAATTGGACCTCGATTTTGGGAACCCGTAATTCTAACCTACACAATCTCAAAAGCGATAGGAACATTTCAAGAAATATCCGCTAACTTGTTGTCCCGTCTCAAAATGACATACAGTTGGCGGAAAATGACGTTATCCGGCAGCCAGTCAACGTGAATGCTCCGCGCACCCGGACCTTGCTCCATACGAAGGCTGCCGCGTATGGTTGTACTCTCGCAGGCTGCTTCTTATGTGAATCTACATCCGATGCGAAAGCAGCGGATGCGAGCTTCGGGGACAAGCTACGCGGGATAAGTCAGGCGGGACAAGCAAGGAAAGATAAGCTACGACAGCGATGAGCCACGAAAGAGTATTAATTGTCGAGGACGAAAAGAACGAGCGCGAAGGCTTGGCGGAATTGGTGTCTTCCTGGGGTTACCGCACTGACACCGCGGCGGATGGACTTGAGGGGCTGCAAAAAGCTGCGCAGTGGACTCCGTCGATCGTGGTCACCGACTTGAAAATGCCACGCATGGGTGGACTGGAGCTGCTGGAACGGCTGGCCGAGCAGACGCAGGCGATGGCAGTGATCCTGGTTACGGCGCAAGGGACCATCGATAGCGCGGTGCAGGCCATGCGCCTGGGGGCGTACGACTACATCACCAAGCCAATCGATACGCAGCGGCTGCGCGGCATGTTGCAGAATGCGTCGGCACTTCTGGGTACCCGCGCGGAACTGGAGAGCGCGCGCCGGAAGTTGCGCGATTCAGGATCGTTGGGGCAGTTGCGCGGGACCTCGCGCAAAATGCAGGAGATCTTTCGCCTGATCGAGCTGGTCGCGCCCAGCACCGCTTCGGTGCTGATCACGGGCGCGAGCGGCACCGGCAAAGAGTTGGTGGCGCGCACCATCCACCAGCTGAGTCCGCGCAAAGACAGGCCATTCGTCGCCATTAATTGCGCGGCGATTCCGGAGACTCTGATCGAAAGCGAAATCTTCGGCCATGAGAAAGGCGCTTTTACCGGAGCTCTGGAACGCCGCACCGGATGTTTCGAGCTGGCTGAGGGCGGAACCATCTTATTGGACGAAATCGGTGAAATGCCGGTAGGAACGCAGGCTAAGCTGCTGCGCGTTCTTGAGGACCACAAGTTGCGGCGGCTGGGAAGCAAGGTGGAAACATCGGTGGATGTGCGAGTGCTCGCGGCTACCAACAAGGTTCCCGATGACGCGGTAGCCTCGGGGGAGCTGCGCAGCGATCTTTATTACCGGCTCAACGTGTTTAACATTCACATGCCTCCGTTGCGTGATCATAAGGAGGACATCGGCGATCTGGTGCAGCTTCTGGTATCGGAAATGAGCGCCAAGCATGGCCGTAAGGTGGCTGCGGTCAGTGAGGCGGTGTTGAATCTTTTCAATAATTACAGCTGGCCGGGGAACGTGCGCGAGTTGCGCAACACCATTGAGCGCGCGGTGATCGTATGTGACAGCGGCATGATCGAAACCAAGCATTTGCCGCCGGGATTTGGCCACGCGATCCTGCGTACCGGCGCAAATGATCCGGACGCGATTCGCCTGGGAGTGGGCACCACGGTGGGCGAGGCGGAAAAAATGCTGATCCTCAAGACGCTTGAGTCGACCAGCAACAACAAAACGAAAGCTGCGGAAATTCTCGGCATCAGCCTGAAAACCCTGCATAATAAGCTGAAGGAATACGGCAGCGCTGCGGCAGAAGCGGAAGTGAGTGAGCAGTGAGAAAGTGGCTAGTGGGTAGTGGTGGGGCAGTGGTTAGTGGGTGAGGTGAGTCATGAAATTAAAATTTTACTTAGCACCCGCGCGCGGCCTCGGATCACGGACATCTGACCACTAACCCACTGACCACTAATCACTAACCACTGTTTTTCCCCATGCGACGTAAAGCCATTATCGTGCTGGCGATCACTTTTATGGTGACGGTGATGGTGGCTGCCTTCTCGTATCTGTATCTCTCGCAGATACTGCGCCTGCGGATCACCAACACCTATGACAGCACTTACCGTCTGACGCAGCAGTTGGAATATTTCGCGGAGAACGATCTACCGGATTTGAGCAGCACGCGCGTCGACACCAATAATCCTGCCGCGGTGCGCGCCGCGATGGCGCAGTATCTGCCGATGGATACGAATCTGCTGAACAACGTCGAGTCGGAGACCGCCCTCTGGCCCGACATCTATGACGCGTCGCTGGAGGATTCGACCGGCAAAGCGCTGCTGCATTCGAATGCTCAACTGGTGGGCAAGGTTATTCCACCGCGGACTGACCTGCATACCGTGGTTACCGCCCACTTCCTGGAACAACTGCAACTGGTGTACCGTCCGTCCGCCGTGTATGACGTGGTTTATCCGCTGAAGTTGGGTGGAGAGCCATTTGGCACGATCCGCATTGGGGTCTCCACGGTATTTCTCAAGAACGAACTCACGCCCCGGCTGATGCACTCGATTTATTTCTCGATTGCGGCGATCTTCGCCTCATTCTGGCTGGCCGCTTTGATCTCCCATTTAGCGCTGGGACCGCTGCGGGAGATCAGCCGCAATCTGGATAACGTAAGCTCCGGCGGAAGCGAGGAACTCTCGGGCGACGAATCGGAGCACGACGAATTCGGACTGGTCACGCTCAAGATCGCGAACCTGGGCCGGCAGATGCGCGACACCAAGGAGATTTTTTCCGCCCTGAAAGACAACGTCGAGCAGCTCATGACCAAGTTGCAGGATGGGCTGATGCTGTTCACCCGGGACTCGCGCGTGGTGCTGGTGAGCGCTCCGGTAGAGCGGTTCCTGGGCCGGCCGCGCAGAGAACTGCTGGGCAGAACCGCGGAGGAGATTTTCACCCGCGACACGACGCTGGGCGCGCTGGTGATCGACGCCTTTGAACGCAAGCGTCCGCTCAACCAGCGGGAATTTACGGCGGCGGCCGGCCGGCGGGTGCAGGTATCGATGGATTTTGTTCAGGAGAAAGGGACGCAGATTGGCGCGCTGCTGATCATGCGGGATGCGGAATCGGTGCAGCGCATCGGCGACGAGATTGAAATGTCGCGGCGGCTGTCGGCGAGCGGCCGCGTCACGGGGGGTGTAGCCCATGAAGTGAAAAATCCCATCAACGCCATCGTGCTGCACTTCGAGCTGCTGCAAAACAAGCTGGCGCAGCTCGATCCCGATACGCGCCGCCACATGGATATTATTGGCAGTGAGATTCAGCGGCTGGACCGGGTGGTGCAGACGCTGGTCGACTTCATGCGGGCGCGCGAGTTGCATCTGGAGGAAGTGGACCTTCGGGCTTTGCTGGAAGATGTAGCCCTGCTGGCCGCCCCGGACGCGGAGGCGCGCGGCGTGACGATCGAGCGCTCTATGGCGGATGAGCCGCTGCTGGTCAAAGCGGATCTGGATTTGATGAAGCAGGCGCTGCTGAACGTCGTGCTCAACGGAGTGCAGGCCATGCCGGATGGAGGGCCGCTTACCATCACAGCGCATCGCGATGGCAACGCGGCGGTGGCCGAAATTCGCGACCGGGGCATCGGCATTGCCGAGGACATGCACGAAAAGATTTTTGAGCTCTACTTCACGACCAAGAAAGAAGGCAATGGCATCGGTCTGGCGCAGACCTATCAGATTCTTCAGTGGCATTACGGTTCAGTAGAGTTTGAATCGATGGAGGGCGAGGGAACGACTTTCCGGTTTCGCATCCCTCTGGCCGCCAGCCGGGACCAAGACGAGGATCCGGCCATGAACTTCGGTAAGGATAGAAGCGAAAACTTGATTTCTCGTGCGACGGGCTGAGGCGTAATATTTGAAGATTCTAAGCGCACGGGATTGAAATGAATCTGGCCCCAGTCCTGGTATTTTTTGGCTTGAGTTTGGGAATCACCGGTGTCGGATCTTTGCCGAATGGTCGCTTGTCTGCCCATCCGGAGCAGAGCGCGTCACCCGCCTCTCAGACTCAGGGGGCAGCCCCTGCACCTGCCATGGCCGGATCTCCAAGCGACACCGGAAAGCAGAGCAGCCAGTCTCAGGGTTCCCAGCCACAGAACAACCAGCCGCAGACCTCCGCCACCCCGGCCAAGCCGGCTCCCAGGCATCGCAAGAAGAAAACCGCAACTCCGCCCTGCCCGGATCCGAAAACCTGCCCGCCGGCTAAAGTTGTTGTTAAAAATGGAGGATCGGACGCCAGCCCGGTCCAACTCAAGGGAAACACGACCGCAGAACAGGAATCGCAACAGCGCTCCTCCACCGAGCAACTCACTGCGGCAACCGAAGAGAAATTGAAAAAAGTCGCAGATCGCCAACTCACAGACAGCCAGCAGGAGATGCTGAATCAGGCAAAGCAGTTCATACAACAGTCCAAAGAAGCGGTTGCAGCCGGAGATCTGGAACGAGGCCGCAGTCTGGCCTTGAAGGCGGATTTACTGTCGGATGAACTGGCAAAACCGTGATGAGTGCATCTTAGAGAACGATGTCGCGCTTGGGCTCGGGGTCGCGGTCGCGGGTCAGATCGAGGTCGACGCCAAGCAGCGGTGATCGGTGGAAGAACTGCACAAGACTCTCATGCGGACGAGATTCGGGTATAAGCTCTTGATCTTGCCTTCTGACCAGAAGAGCTCCTAGGAACACGCCGACTTTATGAAACAAATTTTGGAGAATCAAGGGCTTAGAGCCTTAGTTGACCCACGCAGCACCGGCGTGTCAAGGATAATCTGAGCGAACGGCATTACGAAGCAGCATGCGCAAGCCTACTGTTGAAAAAGATGAAGCAGGGTCAACTGATTGGGGTCAGTCTCGATCGCGATCGAATCTCCCGCCGCGTCGATCAGGTAGAAGGCAAAGGCATCTTTGTTGCTCGCGGTGGTCACATCCAGGCCGGTGATGGTGCCGGTGAAAACTCCGTTCAAGGCAGTGCTATTCGCGCTGCTCAGCGTCCCGGAGACGGGGAGGTCCAGGTAAGTAGGGCCCGCGCTCAGGAGCCAATTGAGGTCGGCGCTACCTAAGAAAGTCGCGCTGCTTCCGGTCGCTGTAACGGGGCCGACCGCGTCGAATTCGCCAACCCTTCCAGAATCGCAGCCAGTGGCATCGATGGCGTAGTAGCCGTTGACCGAGGCCGGGGTAAAGGAACCACTTCCCGTTTGCAGAAAGCCCAGGCCGCCAATCGCATTGCCGCTGCCGTTCAACACGGTCGCCACGGCATGGCCGCTTCCGTCCAAATACACCTCCAGCACGTCAATCGTGTTCGTGCCCACGTTAAAGGAACCGCTCGCGCCGGTTATCGTCACTCTTCCGGTGCCGGAATCTTCCGAATACGTCGCGTCGGTGATGGGATTCGGTCCCTGAGGTGGTTGGGTAAGGTCGTTATAGTTCCCAAACCCGCTGATGGTGCCGTCGGCGTTAAAAACCGCGACTGCGGCAAATTGAGCGGGCTGGGTGGCTTGACCAGCCCCTGCGATGTCTGTGCCTTTCAATGCAAACACGTAGCTGTCCCCGGAGATGCTCGCGGTACTGAACATTCCGGTATTGGTTCCCTGGCCATAAGCCGTGCCTCCAGAGATGCCTCCAAACGGGTCGGAGATTTCCTCGAGCCGGATCAGGCTGCCGTTGACGATGTAGCCCGCCACATTGATCGGCCGTGGAAAGTGATCCGTAGAGGCGGGAACCAGCTGAAAGACGACGCGGCCAAAGCTGTCTGGAAAAGTGACCGTGCTTTCGTTCGGAGCCAGGGTTTGCCCCTGCAAGGCACTGCCCGAGCCCGCGATGCAGGCATCGAAGATGCTGCCGTTACCGGAAATGGTAACGGGATTATTGGTGGCGGAGCCATCGATGTCGATGACACCGGCCATCGAAATCGGCCCGAGGTAATTGCTTAAGGTGGACAAGCCGCTCAGTTCGAAGACATATCCGTCGCTCGGAGCGAGTAACGAAACGGTTGGATCGCGCCAGTCCAGGGTTCCGCTGGCTGCGACCGAAGAATCGAATTCCGTCAGGAATGCCTTGTTGGGATTGAGAGGAAGAAATGAGGCGTCGAGGGTTTCGACGCCACCCACCCCCACGAGCGGGTCCAGCGAGCTGCAGTTGGATTCGTCACAGACTGCGAGGTTGAGGTACAGGTGGCCGTCAGCGGTTAATGAAAAGCTGCTGCCATCAGCATTGATGAGGTCCGCCTTGGGATTTCCGGTGTTCGAAGAGTCTTGTTCGCCGGAATAGAGGACCCCGCTATTGAAGTAGAGAACTCCAGCGATGGCGTAAGGCTGGGACGTAGGCGGAGAAGCCTGATCCTTCTTGCTCCCAGTCAGCTGGTAAATGTAGTAGCCGTTCAGTGTGGTGAAAACTGTAACCGTGGCACTCGTGCTGACGGTGGGGTAACTGACTAATGAGGCGGTGATGGTCACGATGCCCGGAGGAGGCGGCGCGGTGGTAGGAGCGGTATAAACGGCGGTAAGACCGGTCTGGACCTTAAACGTCCCGCAGGTGGCAGCCGGGGTGCAACTCCAGTTGACGCCTTGGTTGGTAGTGTCGCCGGTTGTAGCGGCGGCGAGGTTCGCGGGTTGGCCAGTGAAGATCGCCGCCGGTGGGAGCATGGTCAATTGAACTGTAGGCGCAGGCGCATTAATGGTCACCGAGGCGCTGGCGCTCGCCGTGCTGTTGGCGACGGAACTCACCGTAATGGTGACAGTCGCTCCAACGGGCGGAGCAGTGTAGGTGGTGGCAACCGTATTGCTTGGGTTGAAGGATCCGCAAGTGGCAAGTGAGTTGCCCGGGGTGCAGCTCCAGGTCACGCCTGAGTTGGTAGGGTCGTTGGTGATCGACGCCAAAAGGTTTACGCTTTTGCCCGCGTCCAGAGAAGCTGGGGGTGGCGTGGTCAGCGTAACCGTGGGCTTGGAGGTGGACGTACTGCTGGAACTGCTGCACGCGAGTTCAGCCGCAACCACGCTCAGACATATCCCTAGAAGAATCAACTTGTGGACTGGGTTGTGGGCCATGGCTTTAAAGAATCACGAATAGGCGATCGCAATCGACCAACTTACCGGCGTGGGGGCGCGTAGGCAGGCAGTATGGAACGGGTTCCGGTCCAAGTCAAGCTGAAAACTTGATAAAACCGCATCCCTGTCCTTGCATTGGCGCAGTTTCTTGCATCCAAGTTTCGCGGTCAAGAAAGCGTGGGAGGAGACCTTGGTATGGATGAAAAAATTGTGCAGGAGATACTCCATGAGTTGTTCTCCTCGCTGGAAACGTTGGATACGCGGAGCTCGGCTCTGTTGCAGTTTATGAAGGAAAAGGGCATCGCCAAGGAGGAAGAGTTCGCACCTTATCTGGAGCGGGCGGGGAACGCCAGCAGCGTCCGCTGGCTGGGGGCGCGAGTGAGGATCGAGCATCTGCTTGCGGGGGCGATGAAGGCTGCCGAGAAGGATGAGAAAGAGAAAGACGGGAAGAAAGAAGCCCCCAACGCTACTTCGGATCGAGACGAGGCAGCCCTACCCGACGCTGGGAAATCCGGTGACGTTGACGGCAAGCCCGAGGAAAATAAATCTAGCGAGATTAAAGGTAAGAAAGAAGGTCCCGCTGAGAAGAAAAGCGAGGACGACAAAGAAACCAAAGAAGACTTCAGGGCCGAAGGCGATCGGAAGAAATCTGAAAGCGGCTAGGCGTCCCGAGACGCAGGAGACAAAGCCGAAGAGAACGCAGCGACACAGAAGAAGCAGAAAACAGAAGAAGCAGAAAGAGGACAAGAGCAGGGGCGCAGCCTAATTGAAAGCAGAGTAGCGACTCACCTTGAATTTCTTAGCGGACTTGGCGGCCTCGTCTTGGCGCTCTTTGCGTTTTAAGGCTTTTCGGCTTCATTACCCGCTTTTCGCTTCATTACCGCAAAGATTGTAAAGATTTTGACCGCAAAGTTCGCGAAGAAAAAGCCGCGAAGTACGCAAAGAGCCTCAAGAAGATCAATTTTTAGTCCGCGGCTACGGGTGCAGGGTTCGCCAGCGCGGGGCGGACCTTCGCGGCGACCATGTTGTCCGCCGGAACATCCAGCCACTTTCGAACTTCAGGAAGCGCCTGCCGCATAGCCACTTCACCGGCGTGAATCAGCTCGCCGGCACGCTTGAAATCATCGTAGGCAAAGCCGGATACATCGGGCTCGATCACCAGGTCGGCGGCGCCGCGCCAGAGATGGCTCATCATGTCTTGCGCGATGGCGAAGGATTGGCCGATGACGTCGAAGAGGTGGCGAGGCGCGCCGTTCTTCGACCACTGCCCCTTCAAATGCACGGCCAGGACCCGCTCCGCGCCCATTTCGCGCAAGGGGCGAGTCGGCACCGGATGCGACAACATGCCATCCACCAGCCAGCGCCCGCGAATATTGACCGGCAGGAACATCCCCGGGTAAGCGCAACTGGCGCGCACCGGATCGATAATCGAACCGGAGTGAAATACCACGCCTTCGCCGGTATTGAAATCGGTTGCCGCCACGCCCAGAGGAATGCGCAGCTCTTCGAAAGTCTTCACTTTCAGGGTGCGCGTGAGGAACGAAACCATGCGGTCGTTGGAAGCGAAGCCGTAACGGGAAACGGTCCAGCGGGCGAACGTGGTGAAGCGGCAAGAGCGCGCCAGGTGATCGAGTTCATCGAGCGAAAGTCCGCTGCAGTAAGCGGCGCCGATCAGAGCGCCCACGCTGGTTCCGGCCACGACGCGGATGGGAATCGATTCCTCTTCCAGAACTTTCAGCACGCCGATGTGGGCCATGCCGCGGGCAAACCCGCCGCCCAACGCGAGTCCGATAGCGGGAGTACGACTTTCTGGCGCAACCGCCTTGCGCGAGAGTTCGCGCCCAAACGCCTGCACGGACCGGACAATCCGATCGATACTTTTCATGCTAGTTTCCTCCGGCCCGCTTTGCCCAAATCTCGCTTCAACCTCTACTTCAACACTTACAGTTAAGATGTCACAAAATGCGTTTCTGCTGCAGGGCCCTATCGTGCTATTTTCCGATTACCTCAGAGGGCAAAAGATTGCATCGCTCCCCAACTCGGCCTGGCAATTCCACCGCCAGCCGTGACTAACTCATGTATTTCTGATAGCTTACAGGCCATGGTGCGGGAGATTTCAGCAGGCGGCGTGGTCATTCGAAAGCGCGAAGAAGCGTGGTGGATGGCTGCGATTGAACCCGCTGGCGAAGTGGGAGTGGGGAGCGAAACGAGAATTTCGCCCAGCCTTAGCAAAAAAAAGCCAGTTTTCGCCCTACCCAAGGGGATCGTGGATCCCGGCGAAAAGCCTCTGGAGACGGCGCTGCGCGAAGTGCAGGAAGAGACCGGGGTAACCGCTGAACTGATCGCGAAGCTGGGCGATATCAAGTATGTCTATTCGCGCACCTGGGGCGATGGGGAGCGGGTGTTCAAGGTGGTGAGCTTCTACTTGATGCGCTACGTCTCCGGGCGCATCGACCAGATCAAGCCGGAGATGCGCATTGAAGTGGCGCGCGCCAGCTGGGTTCACCTCGAAGAAGCCGCGAAGCTGCTGGCTTATAAGGGTGAAAAACAAATGGCCAAGCGGGCGATGGAGTATGTCATCGAGCACCCAGACGTGACTGGCTGAGATGGCGAGATGACCCGCGCGCGAAATCAGGACAATAGTGGTGACGGCGAGCGGGCGACAGGTACACCGCGGAAGCAGGTTGGCGCGCTCTCACCCGTCTCTAAAGATTTCTTGAGGATCGATCATGAAACGCATTAACAAAGTTGCCATTCTCGGCGCGGGCACCATGGGTGCGCGCATCGCCGCGCACTTCGCGAACGCTGGAGTCCCCAGTTACCTGCTCGATATCGTTCCGGCGGAGGTTGCGCCCAGCGCTGGAGCGGCGGCTCGCAATAAGATTGCTGCCGCCGGTCTCGAGGGCGCCAAGAAATCCAAGCCCGCCGCTTTTATGGACGCTTCGCTCGCTCGACTGGTCACGGTCGGCAACTTTGAAGATGATTTGAAGAAGCTTGCGGAAGTGGACTGGATCATCGAGGCGGTGGTTGAGAATCTGGAGCTGAAACAAGCGCTGCTGCGCAAAGTGGAAACCGTGCGCAAGCCCGGGACCATCGTGACCACAAACACCAGCGGTCTCCCTGTCGGCAAAATCGCCGAAGGATTCTCCGAAGACTTCCGGCGCTGCTGGTTTGGGACGCACTTTTTTAATCCCCCGCGCTACATGCGGCTGGTTGAAATAATTCCGACGCTGGAAACCGATCGGGCGCGGATGGATCTGGTTTCCCATTTTTGTGATGTTCGCCTGGGCAAGGGAATAGTTCTGGCGAAAGATACTCCCAATTTTATCGCCAACCGCATCGGAACCTTTTCAGTATTGAATGTGATGCGCCTCATGCAGGAGATGGATCTGAGCATTGAGGATGTCGACGCGCTGACGGGACAGGCCGTCGGATGGCCGAAGTCAGCGACCTTCCGCACCATCGATCTGGTGGGCCTGGACATTCTGGGACATGTGGTCGGGAACATGATCGCCAACGTTCACGACGAGCGCAGCGAACTGAGCCTGCCGGTTTTTTTCAAGCAGATGCTCGAGCGCAAATGGCTGGGCGACAAAACCAAGGGCGGCTTCTACAAGAAAAGTGTGGGGCGGGCGCCCTCGCCCGCCAACTCTCACCAAGAAGACGAACGCCTGGCGCTCGACTGGAAGACGCTGGAATATCGTCCCAGACAAAAACCGAAGTTCGCCGCGCTCGACATGGCCAAGAACATAGAGGACACCGGAGCGCGGGTCCGCATGTTGCTGGGCGATGGCGGTGCGCCGAACAAAGCCGATAAAGCGGGAGCCTTTTTGTGGTCGGCATTATCCGATCTATGGACCTATTCCGCGAACCGTGTGCCGGAGATTTCCGATTCGATCGTCGAGATCGATCGCGCCATGCGCCTTGGCTTCAACTGGGAATTGGGTCCTTTCGAACTTTGGGATGCAGCCGGCGTCGAAACCACGGTCGACCGCATGAAGAGAGAATCCAGGCCGATTCCAGCGAGTGTCGAGCAACTTATCGCCTCCGGCAAACGGTCCTGGTATCTGGACGACCCCAAGGCAGCTTCCGGCAAGGTGTACTTCGACCTGATCTCAAACGTCTACGCGGAGGTCGCTGTCCCCGCCGGAGTCTGGTCGGTGACCGTCGCCAAGAAATCCAACGGCGTGGTCAAGAAAAATTCCGGAGCATCGCTGGTGGATTTAGGCGATGGAGTCGGCTGCATCGAGTTTCACTCGAAGATGAACTCGCTCGGCGCCGACATTATTGGTCTCATCTTGCAGACGCTGAAGCCGGGTGGGCCGGGCGACAATTTCGACGCGTTTGTGATCACCAACGACGCGACCAATTTTTCCGTGGGCGCGAACCTTATGTTGCTGCTGATGAGCGTGCAGGAGGACGAATGGGACGACGTGGACCTCGCCATCCGGCAATTTCAGGGCATGACGCAAGCCATCAAGTTCTCGCCGAAGCCGGTGGTCTCGGCTCCCTTCGGATTGTGTCTGGGCGGCGGTACGGAAATTTCGCTGCACGCCGCGGCTCGACAGCCTCACGCCGAACTCTATACCGGCCTGGTGGAAGTGGGCGTGGGCCTGCTCCCCGGCGGTGGCGGATGCAAGGAGATGCTGTTGCGCGCGATCGACGGAGCGACTGCGGCGCGCGGTGGCAAGGTTTCCGCCGAGGCGCTGGCGGGATCGATCGAAATGCTGGAGGCGATGAAGCGGGCATTCGAAACCATAGCGACCGCGAAGGTTGCGACCTCCGCGCAGGAAGCGCGCGGCTTGGGCTTTTTGAACGATAGCGACCGGATCACCATGAATCGCGAGCGCGTGCTCTCGGACGCGAAATCCCGCGCCCTGGAACTGGTGCGCGCAGGCTATGAGCCGCCGGTAGCGCGAACTGAAATCCCAGCGCCGGGTGAGAGCCTGTTGGCGACGCTGAAGATGGGCGTGCACCTGATGCGCCAGGGCGACTACATCACCGACTACGAAGTAAAACTCGGAGGCAAGATCGCCGAAGTTTTGTGCGGCGGCAACGTCACGCCGGGAACGCCGGTGAGCGAACAATACATCCTCGACCTAGAGCGGGAAGGATTCAAGTCTTTGTGCGGCGAGAAGAAAACACAGGAGCGGATTCAGCACACGCTGAAGACGGGGAAGACGTTAAGAAACTAGGCGGTCTAAGATGAGCGATGACGGCAACGATCAGCTAGACTTGGTGGCCCAGTATCGTGACATGGCCAACGACGCGATTCAGGAACGCGAGGCGGAAGAGTGGATTGAAGGATTGATCTCCGACGTTTCCGCGGAAGAGTGAAAAGCGCGTCGTGAGGGCGCCACGCGATTTCACTCCGCCGACACGTGCGCGAACCTGCGCACTGCCGGTTGCCGGGCCTGCCGCGCACGCCACAGGTCATACTGCGACTGCATATTCATCCATAGTTCCGGCGTGGTGCCCAGGGCTGCCGCCAGACGGATCGCCATTGCCGCTGAAATTCCCGCCTTGCCATTCAGCACGCGTGACAAAGTCACACGCGTAACCCGCAGATGGGCTGCTGCCGTGGACACGGCCAAATCTCCGAGATACTCGCGGAGAACCAGTCCGGGATGCGGTGGATTGTGCATGCGCATGAACTTCCTCCTTTTATCGGTCCGAGGACCGTGAATTGCCTGACTAGTGATAATCCCGATAGTCAACCAGGACGGCATCCTCGTCCTCAAACTTGAACGTGAGACGCCAATTTCCACTGACGCTGACTGCCCAGTGATCCTTGAGCTCCCCAGCCAGCGGATGGAGCTTCCATCCCGGAGCGTTCATATCTGCCGCCTGCCTTGCATTGTCGAGAGCAAAAAGCTGTAGGCGCAGCTTGCTGGCGTGCTTCGGCTGAATCCCCGCTTTCGACCCGGTGCGGAAGAACTTCTCCAGTCCCCGCTGTCGAAAGCTCTTGATCACCTGTATAGTGTAACGCTACTAGATACACGCGTCAATCTTACACCTGAGCGTCTCTTTACTCCGGCTTTGGCGGAGTATATATTTTTGATATATACTCCTATCGGAAGTAAGCCCATGCCTAAGACCGACATCGCCAAATTGTTCCAGAACGGCCGCAGCCAGGCCGTCCGCCTGCCGCGCGAGTTTCGCTTCGAGGGCGACCGCGTACGCATCCGGCGGATGGGTAACGGCGTGCTGCTTGAACCCATCATCCAGGATACGGCGGAATGGTTCCGTAAGCTGGATGAGTTCAACTCCGAGCCGTTCATGCCCGAAGGCCGCAAGCAACCGAAAACTCCGAAGCGGCGCATTTTCGAGTAGCCGTGGATTATCTTCTCGACACCAATGCCTGCGTCGCTCTAATCAATCTCCGCGACGACGCGGTTCGCAAGAGCTATCAGCACGCCTCGCGTTCTGGCGCGCAAGTCTATGTCTCGGCCATTGTCACCTTCGAACTGTGGTACGGAGTCGCCAACAGCACCCGAGTCAGTTGGAATCATGAACGCCTCGAAACATTCCTGGCAGGCCGGGTCACAATTCTTCCCTTCGATGATGACGATGCGCGCGCGGCGGGCTCGATCCGAGCCGACCTTGAGTCCTCGGGGAAAATGATTGGCCCGTACGATTTGCTCATCGCCGGCCAGGCCCTCGCCCGCCAACTCACCCTGGTCACCGCCAACGTCGCCGAATTCTCCCGCGTCAAGGGACTCAAATGGCAGGACTGGGCCAAATCTTGATTTCCTCTCGCATTGAATCCAAAAACCCCGCCGCTGCGTACATCAGGTGAGGCAGTAAGAATAGAAAGGAATTTACTCACATGAAAAATCGCAATGCAGTTCTGCTGGCGGTCTTCGCCATGGCGTTCGCAAGTTTAGGCTTCGCGCAAAATCCCATGGTCGGCGGACATGACATGTCGCCCCAGAGCAACATCATCCAAAATGCAGTGAACTCGGACGACCATACCACTCTGGTCGCCGCCGTTAAGGCCGCTGGTTTGGTGGACACGCTTTCCGGACCCGGACCCTTCACCGTTTTCGCGCCCACCAACGAAGCGTTTGCCAAGCTTCCAGCTGGCACCGTTGACAACTTGCTGAAGCCAGAAAATAAGGATCAGCTGACGAAGATTCTCACCTACCACGTGGTGGCGGGCAAAGTAACCGCCGGCGACCTGAAGAAAATGATCAAGGCCGGCAACGGCACCGCCGACCTGACTACCGTCGAAGGCGGCAAGCTGCAAGCCATGATCGTGGGCGGCAAGGTCGTTCTGAAGGATGAAAAGGGCGGCACCGCGACCGTAACAATTGCAAACGTGATGCAGTCGAATGGCGTGATTCACGTGATCGATAGCGTTTTGCTTCCTTAGTTTCTAGCACTGGGTGTAGTGCTCCAGGCGTCCGCAAGGGCGCCTGGGGTTTTTTGCGCAGGATCTCCGAGAGATTTCATAGTGCGAGCGCTACAATAGTTGGGATGACAAGACCTCTCGCACGTGTGCGACTTATTCTAGGCTTCGCGCTTGGGATCGCGTCGGCCGGCGCGCTGCCCATGTCCCTAGCCTCCGCGGCAAAGGCGCAAGCGACTTCGCAGAACGAGCCCCCGCCTGACGTTCCAGATGCGATTCAAGCGCCCGCTGAACTGCGCATCATGGTGTACGCGCATGCGACCGGATCACAGATCTACACCTGCCAGGCCGCCACTGACGGCAAGTTCACCTGGATCCTCAAAGGACCGGACGCGGAGCTTCGCGACCGCAAAGACAAGATTATCGGACATCATTCTGCCGGTCCGACCTGGAAGCTGACCGATGGAAGCGAGGTTACCGGCAAAGCGGTGGCGCACGTCGATGCGCTCGATCCGGATTCGGTGCCGTGGCTGCTGGTGAACGTTGTCAGCCACGCGGGCAACGGTTTGCTGGGCAGGGTGACGACCATCCAGCGGGTTCGTACGCACGGTGGCCAGCCTCCCGCGACGGGCTGCGACGCATCTCATGCCAACGCTGAAACCAAGAGCAGCTACACCGCGGATTATTACTTCTACGCTCCGGCGGGTTGATGAAGCTACTGCGGATTCGGCGGCGCTTTGTTCTGGTGTGGCTCCGCCGTTCCGCGGACAACCGTCAGCCTCCCTTTTGAATGGCGAAGGCCAATGAGGCTGCCCTGGACCATGCAGGAGACCTCATCCTTCGATCCCTCCTCGCTCTCGATGTGGTACTGGCGCATCATCTCACCGGTCTCCGGGCTCACCTCGTAGATGGCATCCGTTTTCTTATCCAACAGCTTGCCCCTAAAGTCGATGAGCCAATTTGTGTCCGAGGGAATGAGCCGACCGATCTGAAGGCCGTCGGGAGCCTTGACTCGAACCTCACGCGCTTCACCGCCCTCCCGGATTTCGTAAATCGGACTTACGTTGCCTGACCGCACCAGCAAGATATTTCCGTGATAGGCGTAAAATGCCGCAAACATCGCAATCACATCCGTGGCCGCATCTAGGCCTTCGGAATCCGCAAAGTTTTTCTCTACGTTTTTCCTTCGATAATCAGTAATATCGTTGGGCAACTCAAGATAGGTTAGAAATTGCCCGCGAGCATTCAATATCCAAGCTCGTGGCACACTTTCCTCATCGACTCCCGCGACCGCAAAATCGCCTGAGCCAAATACTGCAATTTGCATGGGCCGGAAGCCGGCGTCCAGCTTGATTGATCCCCGGTAGGACCCATCTAGGTCGAACCGTGCTATAAAGTCGCGCCTTTCCCCTACGGTTCTAGATAGCTTAAGCTCCTCCCCGTTCTCATCGTGTTCGGTGACCACTACCTTCTTCGCGTTGTCGACGCCACTCACTAGTGCGTAAAGGGCAGAGTCGCCTATGAAGATTGAAGTCATGTTCGGCTCTGGGATTTCGGTCATGTCATTCGTCGCCAAAGTAACCACGCCCTTTTTTGTGAATGCAGCAACCTGGCGATAGGGCTCTTCCGGAGAAAAAATGGAGGCGTAAGGATTTCCGTCGGCATCACACTGGGTTGAAAGCAGGAGCAGATTATCCGAAAAGTTCATCGACAAGTTAGGGTCGGGAGAGAGCTTCACATCCCACAGTGGCACCGGAGATGCCGATGCCTTCGCCGCCAAAGGTCTTTGCTGTGCGGCAGCGGATGCGCACAACAACGTCGCCGCTAGCATTGCACAGATTCGCATTCTGGGGATCGTAACCGCGCCTCAGAGTTTATTCAAGGAATGCTGTCCATCTAAAGTCATTTTGGGAGAAACCGACAGTGGACATTCCGCCCGGAACGTTGAACAATATCCTGAAGCAGGCAGGATTGAAATGAAATATCTGGTGATCTACGAAAAATCTCAAACCGGTTGGGGAGCTTTCGCTCCGGATCTTCCGGGTCTGGGAGTCGCGGGCGGAACGCTGGAGGAAGTAAAGCAACTCATCCGCGAAGCGATGGAGTTTCACCTCCAAGGTATGCGCGAGCATGGCGATCCGATCCCGGCACCGAGCGCCACAACGGAATACATCACGGTCTAAATCATGCGAGAAGTGATCATTGCCTCATCCGTCCGCACGCCCGTGGGCCGCGCCTTCAAGGGAACGCTGCGCGCCACCCGTCCCGATGAACTGGCCGCCATTGCCATCAAGGGAGCGCTCGATCGCGTGCCGCAACTCGACCCCAAAGAAATCGAAGACGTGATCCTCGGCTGCGCCATGCCCGAGGCCGAGCAGGGAATGAACGTGGCGCGCATCGCGTCGTTGCGCGCGGGATTGCCCGTGGAAGTGTCGGCGCTCACCATCAACCGCTTCTGCTCGTCGGGCCTGCAAGCGATCGCGATGGCTGCCGAGCGCATCATGAGCGGCGGCGCGGAGGTGATCGTGGCGGGTGGTACGGAGTCCATGTCGATGATCCCGATGGGCGGGCACAAAGTTTCGCCGAACCCGTGGCTTGTCGATCATTATCCTGACGCCTATCTGAATATGGGCCTGACCGCGGAGCGCGTGGGCGAACGCTTTGGAATCACCCGCGAACAGGCGGACGAATTCTCCCTGCGCAGCCACCAGAAAGCGCTGGCGGCGATTCAAGCGGGCAAGTTCGAGGATGAAGTTGTACCCGTGCCGGTAAGCTTCACGACGCCGAATGGATCGAAACCGAAGCGCCAGGAAATCGTTTTCAAAGTGGACGAAGGTCCGCGCGCCGACACATCGCTGGAAGCGCTGCTATCGCTGAAACCAGCCTTCCATATGAGCGGAACGGTGACTGCGGGCAACTCGTCTCAGATGTCCGACGGAGCAGCGGTAGCCGTGGTGATGTCCGCCGAACGCGCGAAGGCTCTGGGGATCGCACCTCTGGCGCGCTACGTTTCATTCGCAACTGCAGGCTACAAGCCGGAAGAGATGGGCCTGGGCCCGGTGTTCGCGATTCCGAAAGCGCTGAAGATGGCAGGTTTGAAGCTCTCTGACATCGATGTGATTGAATTAAACGAAGCTTTCGCCGCGCAATCGCTGGCGGTGATCCAGGAAGCGGGCCTCGATCCCGAAAAAATCAACCCCAACGGTGGCGCGATCGCCCTGGGACATCCGCTGGGCTGCACCGGAGCCAAGCTGACCGCGACCATCCTTCGCGAGCTCAAACGACGCAAGGCCCGTTACGGCATGGTTACCATGTGCGTCGGCGGTGGTATGGGCGCCGCGGGGATCTTCGAGAATCTTAACTAGCCGCCGGATAACAACTCACACCATCGATCGTCCATTAGTTGACACCAACCATTACTAACGGGGACGTTTTCAAGTGAAAATCTCCTCGCGCGGTTGGTTCCGTAGAGCTACAATCCATCGCAGGAGGAAGTTCCTATGTCATTCTTCCGCCTTTTCCAGTCTTCGCTGATGATCGCGCTAACGATCGCAGGCGTGTCCGCTAATTTGGCAGCGCAGTCCTCGCCTGAGAAAACTGCTCCCGCGAACGCTCCGCTCAATGGACAACTGAATATTCGGGATGGTACGCACCCTTATTGGCTGAGCGTGCTCGGCGATCAAAAGCCACCCGTCTTGACGTGGAAAGAAATAGAAGAGCTTTCGGGCACTCACGACTGCCTCAAGATGCGGATGTACAAAGTTCGGCGTGACGATCCTAACTCCGATTCCACGCATCTTGTGGGCTATTCGACCTGCCTGCCGACGGCGCGCATCCAGACCTATACGGTTGACCAACGCGGCCGGCTCATCCTGCCGTAGCTTGCCAGGATTTTTGATAAGTTTGATTCGAACCCTTGCCTTAGACTGCTCGCAGTTCAACTAACGGCTTAAAGCGGGGGCAGCTTTGCATATTCGGCTTTGGCATCGAGTTCCGCTATCGGGCGTAAGCGAATATAGGTACTGCCCTTCGCAGGGTCCGCAGGGTCCACCCCAGAGGAGACTCCCCAGCCCAACTTATAGTCGTCGACCGGCGCGCGCAACGAACGAATCTGGTTGTCGAATAACGTGAACTCGAACCCACGCACGCGCAGCACGTCGTTCTTCTCCGAACGTGCGGCGATCAGCAGCTTGTAGCTTCCTTTCGTAAGCGTGAACTTTCTCTCGAAGAAATCCTTCGCTCTTTTCACCAGCGTCGGCTCGGCTTCCACGAGATTGCTATCGAAGGGAGCTTTCAGTTTCAGCTTCGCATTGATATCGGCTCTAATATTTGCGCTGATTTCCGCGACGTCTTCGTCTTCCTTGATCGTCCAAACCTTGAAAAAGCGTATGGTCTGCGCCCAGTTCTCGTCGGGCTTCAAGGAGATCCAACCCATCAACAGCTCCGGAGCGGGCTGACCCGCAGTCGTCTGTGCCAATGTCGGCGTGTAGGTCTGAGCCGGGAGGCGCCAGGGCGAACCATCTTCGCCGACGATGACGCATTCGATCCTTTGCACGGTCATGCTGCTTCCCCCGGTGTTATAGAGCGCGAGAAACGCCCAGATTTGCAAATTGCCCATGTAGTGCGAAAGGGCAAGCATTTCCGGAACGAAGATTCGCAGTTCACGGGGCTTGAGCAGATCACGTATCGGAGGCAGTTGCGATAAGACCAAGGCGACCACGGCGATTACCGTGCTCCAGAACTCAGGGCTTTTTAACATCTCGGTATCACTCCAGTTGCTGACGTTGCACCCGTATACACCCGGCTCGAATGGCAAAGCAAGCCGCAGTGATCGATTGTGCGCTGATCCGGTTACCACCGGCTGACGTTCCGTCTTTCCGACTATAGCTTTACGGCCCTGCCGACGCTACAATGACAGTACTTCCCACGGGAATTTATACTCCCACGAGGCTGACCAAAGAGGTCGAAAGCATGGCTACCGTAACAGCGTTACCCAGCACTAAAATCACCGGCGGCAGTTTTCTACTTGAATCCCGGAGCCCAGAAGAAGTCTTCACGCCGGAAGACTTCACCGAACAGCATCAGCTCATTGGCCAGACGGCGGAAGAATTTGCGGTCAACGAGATCCTGCCGAACGCGGAGAAAATCGAGCACAAGGACTTTTCCATTTCGCGCGACCTGCTGAAGAAAGCCGGGGAGCTTGGCCTGAGCGGCGTCGAAATCCCGGAAGCCTACGGCGGCCTGGAGATGGATAAAGTCACCGCGGCCGTGATCGCCGACCATATCGCGAAATATGCCGGCTTTGCTACCACATGGGGCGCGCACAGCGGCATCGGCTTATTGCCCATCGTGTATTTCGGCACCGAGGAGCAAAAGAAAAAATATCTACCGCGCCTTGCGGCCGGCGAAATCGTCGGAGCCTATGCGCTCTCGGAGTCCACTTCCGGCTCCGATGCTATGAATTGCCGAACTCGCGCGGAGCTTTCTTCCGATGGCAAGCATTACATCCTGAACGGCGAGAAGATGTGGATTACCAATGCCGGCTTCGCCGACCTCTTTACCGTGTTCGCGAAGATCGACGACAAGTTGTCGGCGTTCCTGATTGAAAGAACGTCCCCCGGTTTTTCCGTCGGGGCCGAAGAGCACAAAATGGGCATCCGCGGATCGTCCACCTGCCCCATTATTTTGAACGATTGCAAAGTGCCGGTGGAAAATCTGCTGGGTGAGAAGGGTCGCGGCCACGTCATCGCATTCAACATTCTGAACATCGGACGCTTCAAGCTGGGCGCGATGTGTCTGGGCGGAGGCCGGGTGTCCCTCGAAAGCGCCGTTAGCTATGCCAAGCAGCGCAAGGCCTTTGGGAAATCGATCTCGGAGTTCGGTCTGATTCGCGAAAAAATCGCCAACATGGCCACGCTGCTTTATGTCGGCGAATCTCTGGTCTACCGAACCGTGGGCATGATGGATGTGGCGCTCGGCGATGTCGACAAGTCCGGCGCGGAAGCGATGAAAGAAACCCGAAAAGCGATCGAAGAGTACGCGGTCGAGTGTTCGATCATCAAAGTTTGGGGCTCGGAGATGGTGGACTACATCGTCGATGAGACCATGCAGATCTATGCGGGTTATGGCTTCGTCGAAGAGTATCCCGCGGAGCGAGCCTATCGCGACGCGCGCATCAACCGCATCTTCGAAGGCACCAACGAAATCAATCGCTTGATCATTACGGGCTTCCTCCTGAAGCGCGCCATGAGCGGCCAGTTGCCGCTGATGCCCGCCATCAAGAAGCTGATGGACGAAGTGCTCTCTGGCCCCTCGATCAGCGAGGAACTGGAAGGCGCGCTGCCGGAAGAGCGCAAGCTGGTGGCACAGGCCAAAAAGCTCGGCTTGTTTGTGGCCGGAGCGGCCACGCAAAAATACATGCAGGAGATTCAGGACCAGCAGGAAATCATGGGCGCCATTGCCGACCTGACGATTGAAACTTACGCCATGGAGTCGGCGGTGCTGCGCGCTCAGAAGATCGCCGAAACAAAGAGCGAAGCCGCGGCAGAGCTTCCCATCGCGATGACTCGGGTTTATCTAACGCAGGCGATGGAGAAGGTGGAATCGGCGGCGAAGAAAGTGATCGCCGCTGTCGCTGACGGCGATATGCTGCGCACTCAGCTTGCGATCCTGCGCCGCTTAGCTAAATACGAGCCATTCAACACCATCGAACATCGCCAGCAGATCGCGGGAAAAGTGATCGAGCGCGGGAAGTACACTTTGGCGTAACTTCGTACACTCGAAGAGACTCTTAAGCTGACTGCTTGCCCGGAGCCTACAATGCCAGTAGGAACTTTCACCTCGCTTCTGCACAAGGAAGGCGATCTCTACGTTGCTGACTGCCCGGAAGTGGGCACGTTCAGTCAAGGTAGCAGTGTGGAAGAAGCTCTTGCCAACCTCAAAGAAGCCACAGAGCTTTACCTGGAAGAGTTTCCTTCGGCTAACTTCCCTTACCGCGTGGGATGACCCTCTTCGAAGCGCGTTCCGTTCGAACTTGCTTCCTTATCTCCGCACCACTCTGGTAAAACTGTTCCGATGAAAATCGTAGCGTTTTATTTTTTAGCCGCCTTCGTGTTCTCTCAATTTTTGTCCGCTCAATTGAGTCCACCACTGGCCCAGCCAGATTCCGCCACCTTCGGCCCCGCAGGCGTCGCACACATTACGCGCGTCATTCCCATGCCGCCAACAATCAGCCCGGAAGCGCAGAAGTGGCTGGACTCGCTCGATCAGCAAAAGCCTGCGCCACCCGAACCACTGGCTGCGCGCCGCATCCACACCGACGCCTGGCGCAAGATGGACGCCGCGGAGGCCCTCAAACTTTATCCGGTTGATATAAGAGAAGCCAGCATGGGAGGCGTCCGCGTGGATCTAATCGCGCCGTCTTCCACGCCCACTCCGAACCGCGTGCTCATCAATCTTCATGGCGGCGGATTTAACTCGGACTCGGGATCGCAGATCGAGGGCATTCCCATTGCTAATCTTGCCAAGATCAAAGTGGTTTCCGTCTACTACCGCCTTGCCCCGGAGAATCCCTTTCCAGCCGCCGTGGATGACGCCGTATCCGTCTACCAGGAACTGCTGAAAACGTACAAGCCGCGCGACATCGGAATCTACGGCACCTCCGCCGGAGCCGTCCTGACCTGCGAAGTCGCAGTCCGCCTCAAGCAACTCAACCTCCCGCTTCCCGGCGCGCTTGGCATTTTCTCCGGCCTCGCCGATTTCAGCCGTCCCGGCGACTCCTGGCAGATGTACACCCTGAACGGTCTGCCAGGTTTCCTGCAGGCGACCGATCCCGATCACCTTCCGGATGATCCCTACGTCGGCAAAACCGATCGCAGAGACCCCCTGCTGTCGCCGCTGTTCGCCGACCTACAAGGAATGCCGCCGACCTTACTCGTTACCAGCACCCGCGACATTCTGTTGAGCAGCACCACGATTCTGCATCGCGCGTTATTGCACTCCGGGGACGACGCGCAACTGGTCGTCTTCGAAGCTCTCCCGCACGCCTTCTGGTATCACTTCGAGTTGCCTGAAACCAAAGAAGCGCTCGAATTGATGGCAAAATTTTTCGACGAAAAGGTCGGACGCTAAGCTTGATTGAATTTCGATAGGCTACCGGGAAAGCCTGTCAATCTGAGAGTTTTTCTGATAAAAAGCTCTGATGAAAATAACTCAGCAAGTCCCCGTCGCACTCGCTGCTGTTCTTCTTCTCTCTGCCGCCCTCGCCGGTCAGGAAAACAAATCGGTTTCCGCCGGTCTCGCCCTCACGCCGCCGATGGGCTGGAATTCCTGGAATAAATTCGGCTGCGACGTCAGCGAACAGATGATCAAAGACATGGCCGATGCAGTGGTGAAGTCGGGCATGAAGGACGCCGGCTACCAGTACGTCAACATCGACGATTGCTGGCAGGTCAGCCGCGACGCCAAAGCCAACATCGTTCCCGACCCGCAGCGCTTCCCTCACGGCATGAAGGCAGTCGGCGACTATATTCACTCGCTCGGCTTGAAGTTCGGCGTCTATTCGGACTCCGGCACCCAGACCTGCGCCGGACGCCCCGGCGGTCTCGGTCACGAATATCAGGATGCGATCCAATACGCCGCCTGGGGAGTGGACTACTTAAAGTACGACTGGTGCCACACCGGCACGGCGGACGCGAGAGCCACCTACGCTAATATTCGTGCCGCGCTCGATGCCGCGGGTCGCCCCATCGTGTTGAGCATCTGCGAGTGGGGCACGGCCAAGCCCTGGCTGTGGGGCCAGGAAGTTGGCGGTAACCTGTGGCGCACCACCGGCGACATCAAAGATCGCTGGGGAGGCGTTGAGAAATGGCCGGACGGCAGTTGCTGCTCCCACGGGTTCCTGGCCATTCTCGACGAACAGGTCGGCCTGCAATCCTACGCCGGCCCCGGGCATTGGAACGACCCCGACATGCTCGAAGTCGGCAACGGCGGCATGACCGACACGGAGTATCGTTCTCATTTCAGTTTCTGGGCGCTGCTCGCCGCGCCGCTGATCGCGGGCAACGATCTGCGCGACATGCGGCCGGAGATCCACGACATTCTCACCAACAAAGAAGTGATCGCCGTCGATCAGGACGCGGCTGGCCATGAAGGCGAGCGCGTCTGGAAAAATGGCGACCTGGAAGTTTGGGCAAAACAACTCGGCGACGGCAGCCGCGCCGTGATTTTATTTAACCGGGGCAGCGGCGAAAAAGAAATTACCGCGAACTGGGAAGATCTCGGCTACCCCAGCCACGTGAGCGCTTCGGTCCGAGATCTGTGGCAGCACAAGGATCTCGGCAAGATGACCGGAAAGTTTTCTGCCCCAGTGGCTTCGCACGGGGTGGTGATGATTCTAGTGAAGCCCTAGAATTCGCGTCGGTCAAAGGCAAATTCATAAACATATTTCCGGATCCGACGTGCGGATCGACGTGCGGATCGACGTGGAAGAGCGGCGCTTCAGCGCCGCGTAAAGCAATTTAAGTAAAGCCGGGCTTCAGCCCGGGTGAGATTTCGCTTCGGATTTGTTCTTCAACTCTTCCATCACGCTCTGGATTAATTCCTTGGCGTCGGTCAGGCTCTTCATGATGATCTGAATGTCCATCACCGGCTTGCCCGGCCAGCGCTGGCTCTGACAATACACTCCGTGCTGCCCGACCAGCGCCATAGCGTCGGTGATCGAGTCCAGAGTCACAGCCAGCCTGCCTCGCGGGACGCCCATCATAGTCTCGTAGCGTTCCAGTTCTTCCTGCTTCTCTTTATCTTTGAATACGGGCATGAGAGATTGTAACGTTCGCGATTGCGGGAGCATAATTGCTTTCATAACGCTGGCAGATAATCTTCAGGAGAAATCATGCGACAACGAATTTCAATTTCCGCAGCTTTGATTCTATTGTTCGCCACCGCAGCCTGCGCCCAGATGGGCAAGACGCGCCCGAGTCCACCGGCTTCCGCCACCTGCGATCTTGGCGGCGGCAAAACCATCAAAACGGATTATTCCAGCCCGCGCATGAAGGGCCGCAAAATCTATGGCGATCTCGTACCCTTCGGCGAAGTCTGGCGCACCGGCGCCAACGAGGCCACAACCTTCGTACCGAGCGCCGATGTAGTGGTCGGAGGCAAGACCGTGCCCGCCGGCAGCTATACGATTTTTACCGTACCCGCCGCCGACAAGTGGACCCTCATCATCAACAAGCAAACTGGCGAATGGGGCACTCCCTACAAATACGAGAGCGAAGAACTGGCGCGCGTGGATATGAAAGTTTCCAAGCTGCCGTCGCCGGTGGAGAATTTCACGATCTCTTACGACAAGTCAGGAAGCGGCTGCGCGATGCACATCGATTGGGAGACGACGCGCGCGTCCCTGGACATCTCGGCGAAGTAATTAATTCGCCGGTTTCCAGCGCAGCACAGGCTTCCGCGCCGCCGCAGTTTCATCCAGTCGCGAGACTCGCGTCGAATGGGGCGCGTCCAGCACGGTCTGCGGATCTTCTTCCACTTCCGCCGCGATGGATTTCATCGCGTCGATGAAAAGATCCATCTCTTCTCTCGACTCGCTCTCTGTAGGCTCGATCATCAACGCCCCCGGAACAATCAGCGGGAACGCCGTTGTATACGGATGGAAGCCGTAATCGATCAGCCGCTTGGCGATGTCCATGGTGCGCACCCCTTTTTTCGCCTGCAACTTATCGCTGAAAACAACTTCGTGCATGGTGGGCGTGGAATAGGGAAGATCGTAAGTTCCCTCAAGCCCCTTGCGAATGTAATTCGCGTTCAGCACCGCATCTTCCGTGGTCTGCCGCAATCCATCCGGTCCATTCGCCTGGATGTAGGCCAGCGCGCGAACGAACATTCCAAAGTTCCCATAAAACGCGCGCACCCTCCCCACGGATTGCGGACGATCGTAATTGAAGCCGAGCATCCCGTCCGCCTTGGTGATTAAGACAGGCGTCGGGAGAAATGGCTCGAGTTTCTTCTTGATCGCAACCGGTCCCGATCCCGGGCCGCCGCCGCCATGCGGAGTAGAAAACGTCTTATGCAAATTCAAATGCATCACGTCAACTCCGAAATCCCCCGGCCGCGCTTTTCCGACCAATGCATTCATGTTCGCGCCATCCATATAAAGCAGGCCGCCCTTGGCGTGCAGGATGTCGGCGATTTTATGAATCTGCTGCTCGAAAACTCCCAGCGTGTTGGGATTGGTGAGCATGAGCGCAGCCACATCTTCGTTCATCTGCGATTCAAGCGCCGCAATGTCGACCATGCCTCGAGAATCAGATTTCAGATTCTCAACGGCGTAATCCACCATCGCAGCCGTCGCTGGATTAGTGCCGTGCGCGGAATCTGGAATGAGGATTTTTTTTCGCGGACGCCCCTGAGCGTGGTGATACGCTCGCACCATCAGGAGTCCTGTCATCTCTCCGTGCGCCCCCGCCGCGGGTTGCAGCGTGATCGCATCCATGCCGGTGATTTCGATCAGGCACTCGCTCAGCGTTTTAAAAATCTGCAGCGCGCCCTGAGAAATTTCCTCGGGCTGGTAGGGATGCCCGTTCGCGATTCCCTCGACTTGCGCCACTGCCTCATTCACCCGCGGGTTGTACTTCATCGTGCAGGAACCGAGAGGATACATACCAAGATCGATGGCGTAATTCCACGTCGAAAGCCGCGTAAAGTGACGAATAATCTCGATCTCGCTCACCTCCGGCATGTTCCCCAAATCTTTTCTTTCCGCTGCACCGAGAAGCTTCGCGGAATCCACTTCCGGCACATCGAGCGGCGGCAACTTCCACGCCGCTTTTCCTGCCGAAGATTTTTCAAAGATTAATCCCTCGTTCTGGTTCACCTGGAGCCGGGCTTTGCGGATGCCAGATTTCATCGAGGCAGTTTTCATCGCACCACCTCCGCCAACTCTTCCGTCGCCAGTTCCGATCGTTCCCCGGCAGCCACCAGCTTTACCGCCCGGTCGATTGCGGTTCGAGTCGTCAACTCCGTGCAGCACCACAGCGCCGCGTTGCCCAGCTCCGGATAAAATTTCTTCAGCGCCAGCCCGCCAACAATCTTGTTTCTCAAAAGCCTGCGATTAATTTGTGGAACATCTTCCGCCATCTCCACCACAAATTCGTTAAATCGCGGCGCGCCTGAAAACAAAATCTTGCCGTGCTTGGCAAATTGCCCAGCCGCATACGCTGCCTTTGCCAGATTGTGCCGCGCCAATTCTTTCAATCCGACCTTGCCATACACCGTCATAAAAATATTTACCATCAGCGCCACCAGTGCCTGATTGGTGCAGATGTTCGACGTAGCCTTCTCGCGCCGAATATGCTGTTCGCGCGTGGCCAGGGTGAGGACAAATCCGCGCCGACCTTGTTTGTCGACAGTCTGCCCCGCCAGCCTTCCGGGCATCTGCCGGACGAATTTTTCGCGCGTCGCAATTACCCCACAATGCGGACCGCCAAATCCCAGCGGGACGCCGAAGGATTGCGCTTCCATCGCGATGACATCCGCCTCGCGCGGTGGTTCCACGATTCCCAGCGAAACCGCCTCGGCAATCGAAACCACCAGCATCGCCCCGTGCTTATGAGCGATGGCAGCAACAGCTGCAACATCTTCAATGGTGCCAAAAAAATTAGGCGATTGAATCAGAACGCAAGCCGTTTCCGGCGTGATCGCTTTTTCCAACTCCGCCAGCTTCAGCCGCCCGTCGTCGCCGAAACCTGTCACCGACAGCGGCATGCCCTGATGCGTGGCGTAGGTCGCGAGCACTTCGCGATACTCCGGATGCAGGCTGCCGGCCACGACCACGCCGCGCCGGCCAGTCAGCCGAACCGCCATCATCACCGCTTCTGCCGCAGCGGTCGAGCCGTCATACATGGAAGCGTTGGCCACTTCCATGCCAGTCAGTTCGCAGATCATTGTCTGAAATTCAAAAATCGATTGCAGCGTGCCCTGGGAAATCTCCGCTTGGTAAGGTGTATATGCGGTAAGAAACTCGCCCCGCGAAATCAACGAGTCAATCACAACGGGCCGGTAATGGGAGTAAGCTCCGGCCCCGAGAAAGCTGGTATAGCCTTCTCCGTTTTCGCGGGAACGCTGCCGAAAATAATCCACGATTTCGGATTCCGCCATCTGCCGCGGAATCTTCAGATCGCGGCTGAGTCGATATTCCGCCGGAATTGGCGCGAACAATTCCTCGACCGAGCCCACGCCAATGGCCTTCAAGATCGCTTCGCGGTCGCCAGGAGATTTTGGTAAGTAGCGCATAGGATGGTATTTAGATGAAGCGTGAAGGCAATTCGATTGCGCGGATCAAAAGGCCGTTTGAACCGCGCTCAAAATTTCGCGGCTGCCCGACCCGATCAATGCCCACCCTCTTCCGTAACGAACTTTTCGTAGTCCTCCGCCGAGAGCAACCCGTTCAACTCGCCAGCATCTTTAAGCGTGATCTTCATCATCCAAGAGCCGTGTGGGTCTTTGTTGACTTTCTCCGGCGCGGTCGCGAGTTCCTGGTTCGTCTCGGCGACTGTTCCGGAAACCGGCGCGAACAAATCTGAAACCGCCTTCACCGACTCGACCGATCCGAAAGTCTTGCCCGCAGTCAACTCCGCTCCAATTTTCGGCAAGTCGACGAACACAATATCTCCCAACTCTTCCTGCGCATGGTCCGTAATTCCAACCGTAGCAGTATTTCCGTTGGCCTGAATCCACTCATGCTGCTTCGTATATTTGCGGTCCGCTGGATAGCTCATGTCGCTCCCTGACTTTGTGTTTCTTCTATTAGTGTGCTCAAGCCTTCTTGGGCCGCTTGTAAAACGGCGTCGGCACGACTTTAGCCGCAACGCCCTGGCCTCGAATCTCCACTTTTAAAGTTCCCCCGACCTCGCCGAACTCAGGAGGCACATACGCCAGCGCGATGTTTTTCTTCAAAAACGGCGCCGGCGATCCACTGGTCACGTACCCGATTTCGCGTCCGCTTTCATCCAGCACTTTGTAGCCATCCCGTGCGATGCCGCGCTCCACCATTTCCAAACCGATCAGGATGCGCCGCAAGCCCTCTGACTTGGCCTTTTCCAGCGCCGCGCGTCCAATAAATTCCGGCTTCTCCATTTTGCAGAAGCGATCAAGCCCCGCTTCCCAAACATTAATCGTATCGGAAATTTCGTGCCCGTAAAGCGGCAGTTTGCCCTCCAGTCGGAGAGTGTTGCGCGCGCCCAATCCGCACGGGATCGCGCCGAACTCCTTGCCCTCTGCGAGGATTTCATCCCACAAGCGAGCGCCCGTGGCTTCATCCGACGGAATATAAATCTCAAACCCGTCTTCCGCCGTGTACCCGGTTCGAGCGATCAAAGTATTTTCCAAGCCGCAAACCGTTCCATGTGTCAACCAATAGAACTTCACCGCCGAAAGATCCGCCTCGGTCATCTTTTGCAGCAGATCGACCGCCCTCGGCCCCTGAATCGCAATCTGCGTAAACTCATCCGAAACATTCTCTACCGCGCAATCAAACTGCCGTGTGTTATCGCGAACCCAATTGAAATCTTTTTCCCGCGTGCCCGCGTTGATGACTAAAAGGTACTCATCCTCGCCCAACCGATGCACGATCACATCGTCCACAAATGTTCCCTGCGGATAAAGCATCGCCGAATACTGCGCCTGACCCACAGCCAGCCGCGAAGCGTCGTTCATCGAAATATGCTGCACCGCGGCCAGCGCTTGCGGCCCCGCCAGTCGAATATCTCCCATGTGGCTTACGTCGAAAATGCCGACGCCGGTGCGCACCGCCATATGTTCATTGATCACTCCGCACCCAATCGATGCCGGATATTCCACCGGCATCTCCCAGCCGTTGAAGTCCACCATCTTCGCGCCCATCTGGCGATGAACGGCATTCAGCGCGGTTTTGCGGATGGCGGGAGTGGCAGCCTCGACGGCGGACAAAAGCGACCTCGATCAGAGCAGGAGCGGCCTGCAGGATGGTGACTGATTACCGTACCACGCGGTTTTTCGGCGGGTCAAACGGTTCGAGCTAACGCAGAGCGCAGTCAAACAGTGAGGCTAACACAAGCAGCGAACCCACGCTAAATCTTAGGCTCCTGCGATTTGGATTTCTTGTCGAGAGTGGACTCGCGCTTCCGAGCGTATGCCCGAAGGCAAAAGAAACCGAAAACATACATTACCGCCTGAAGAATCGCGACGCCTCTCATCTCTCGGTAATACCCCGTAAACAAACCCGCCACCGGGATAACTAACAAGAAGACAGCCACCACTCGCAGCATAGTGGGGCTCAATAGTCCGCCGCCTGTTTTGCGACCAGTCACCAAACGGAAGCATTTCACAAGTACCCAGAAGCAGGCGAGCACCAGAATCAAAACAACGGCAACGGCGAGAATTGGGCTAGGGCTGCTCTTGATGCCGGCAAGCAGCACCATGTCTATCGCAGCGAATGCGCAGAACAGGGCGAACAGTGCGAGGAGAATGCCAACCGTGACTTGAACCCATCGAGGAAGCTCGGCCTCGCCGATCACCAGTGCTGGCTTGCTATCATCGTCTGGCATTATAATGTCTATGTTAATCCAAGGGGGGCTCGTATGAAGCTTAAATTGCGCTCCGTCGGCACTTCAACCGGTGTACTGTTGCCGAAGGAAATGCTAATGCGGTTGAAGGTCAAGAAGGACGACATGCTTTTCGCGACCGAAACGCCGGAAGGATATCTGCTTACACCATACGACCCGGAGGTGGAAGGGCAAATAGCCAAGGGCCGAGACTTCATGGCGAAGTATCGCGACACTTTCCGCGCGCTGGCCAAGTAAGTGCCGCGGCAACGAAATCCACGGTGGATCGACCAGAGAGCACTGCTTCTGCTGCACAGCGAAACTCTGGCCGAGCACGGGGGATTAGCCGGGATTCGTGACCGTGGACTTCTCGAGTCCGCACTCGCTCGGCCCCTTAATCTTCATGCTTACGAACCGAAATCCGACCTCGCCCGACTAGCCGCCGCCTATGGATTCGGGCTTGCCCGCAATCATCCCTTTTATGATGGAAATAAGCGAGCGGCGTTCCTGGCGATCGGACTTTTCCTCCAGATCAACGGCCAGGAACTGATTGCCGATCCAGCTGAAGCGGCTGCTGTGATTTTCAATCTGGCAGAAGGCGGCCTCAGCGAGCCAGAGCTCGATGACTGGATTCGGAGAAACAGCAGCACTTAAGCTCAGCGTCCAAACTGCACCGACACATGCGCGCCCGCCGACACATGCGTTCCCGCCGCGGGGGACTGTCTCTGCGCTACGCCGCTGCCCACAGCCTCCAACTCCAACCCAACGTCCTGCGCCGCTTCCAAGGCTCCCCGCACCGTCTTCCCTACAAATGATGGCACTTCGATCCCGCCCTGCTCCACATCCAGCACAACCGTGCCGGTGCTTGCAGATTTTATCTGCGGCGCGTCTGAATCCGCAGCGTTCGAAAAAGTTTGCGATGGGTTCGACGCAACCGCCTCCGGCTGCCGCATCGCTGCCTGAACGACTCTCCCATCGCCATCAACACTCGCAGGCCGAGCCAAGCCAGACGCAGGAATTCGCGCCGGCTTTGCGCTGTCCGATGAATCCCCGCTCACCTCCGCCGTCTCCAGCGGCTCGCCAGGATGATCCGGCGTGCCTTCTTCCAAATCATTATCCTTCGTCTTCGCCTGCGCCAGCAGCAACCGGTGCTGCGGCGCCAGCGGCAGATCGTGCGGCGTGTGCAAATACTCCAACACCTGCTGCGACACCCGCTTAAACACCGGCGCTGCGACCTGCCCGCCCTGGTGCAATCCAACCGCAGAATCCAGAATCACCGCCACCACAATCTGCGGATTATTCAGCGGCGCGAATCCCGCGAACGATCCGATATATTTCGTCTTCGAATACGCCCCCGTCGCCGGATCCACTTTCTGCCCCGTTCCCGTCTTCCCCGCCGAGGTGTAACCTTCAAGAATCGCCTTGCGTCCCGTGCCTTCGAGCACCACCTTCTGCATCATCGAACGCATCTCCGCCGCCGTGTAGCTCGAAATCACCCGCCGCGAACTCCCCGGATGAAACGCCACCATCTGCGGCGATCCCTGCGGATCCACCTGCCCCGCCACAATGCGCGGGGCAATCCACACTCCATCGTTGGCGAATGTTGAAATCAGCGCCGACAACTGAATCGCGGAAATACCAATCTCCTGTCCCATGGAAATCGCCGCAATCGAAACCTTCGACCACCGGCTCACCGGCTTGGTCATCCCCCGCGTTTCGCCCGGCAATTCGATCCCCGTCTGCTGCCCAAATCCATAAGCGCGAATGTATTTGTAAAATCTCTCTTCGCCCAACCGCAGCGCGATCTTGATCGATCCCACATCGCTCGATTCCGCCAGCACTCCCCACACTGGCAGCAGCCCGTGCGGCTTCGAATCGCGAATGCGCATGCCGTTGTAAACGATCGATCCCATCTGGCAATCGAACACTTCATTCGGATTCGTCAGCTTCTCTTCCAGCGCCGCCGAAATCGTCACCAGCTTGAACGTCGATCCCGGCTCATACGCATAACTCACCGCGCGATTATTCAGCGCAGCCGGCGTAATCTGCCTCCGAGAATTCGGATTGAACGTCGGACGGTTAGCCAGCGCCAGAATCTCACCGGTGTGCGGATTTTCGACGATGACCGTTCCGGCGATTGCCTGCGTCTCGTGGATCGCTTGATCCAATTCTTTTTCGGCGATGTACTGAATATTCTTGTCGATCGTTAGAACCAGGTTCTGCCCCGGCTCCGGCTGTTTCTCCACGTCGGAGAACCACTGCCGGCGCGCGTCGACCGAGATGAGCATTTTCCCCGCACGGCCGCGCAGCTCATCGTCGAACTCATGCTCGATCCCGCTTTGTCCCGCATCTTCCATCCCCACCGTTCCAACAACCTGCGCTGCCAGATCGCGCGCGGGATAAAAGCGCTTCGGTTCTTTTTGAAAATGAATTCCTTGCAGGTTCAGTGACCGGATGCGCTCGATCGTTTCATCATCCGCCTTCCGCGCCACCCAGCAGAAAGTCTTGTGAGCCTTGCAATCCGCCAGCACCACATTGTGATCTTCTCCCGTGATGCGCGTGATCAGGGAAACCGCGGTGGGAAGGTCCTTCACTTCGCTCGGCACGGCAAACGCCGAATCGACCAATACCGACATGGCCAACTCGTGACCCGCGCGATCGTAAATAATCCCCCGCTTCGCGGAGAGCGGAATCTCGCGCTGCTGCTGGTGCTCCGCCTGCTTCACAAAACTTCCGTAGCGAAAGATCTGCAAATAAATCAGCCGCCCGCAGATCGCCACGCACCAGAACAAAAGCACCCCGCCGAGAAGGTACAGGCGAAAATTCTTACGGAGGCTGGAATTATTTTCCATCGAAGAGATGCAGTCGTTGGTCGTTGGTTCGTTAGCCAACCTAGACAAACATGGCGGTCCACCCTCCAGGCGAACCGCCAAATAAGCTCGTGTGGGGACAGCCGCCCTCGGCTGTCCGCCGAGGGCAGCTCGGCGCTTTCTAGCTCCTCCGCCGGGTCCGCTCCAAAACGCAGCTGTCGCTCATTGGCCCTCTCTACTGCCCAGCCAGCACAATCACCGGCTCCGCGTTCGCCATCACCGGACCAGCGTCCCCCGCTCCACTCTCCATGCGAATCACCTGCCCCGGTTGCGGCGGCACCAAACCCATACGCCGCGCCATCACATCAATCCTCTCAGGATCGCGCAGGGACGCATCTTCCAGCCGCAACGCGCGATTCATTTCCGTCAGATTATTGAGCTCGCGCTTCGCGGATTCAATCTGATATCCGTACTCGATGGCCCGGAAGTGCTGCCAGGCATAAGTGAACACCAGCATGAACAGCATCGCCAACGCCGTGCCAAACTGTTTCATCTCGCGGTTGCGCCCCGGACACTCGACTTTCACCACGCGCGAATTGTCGATCGCCTTCGCGAAATAAATCTCGGGGGTCCCGGTAAAAAACGTTTGCCGCCGCGCCCCTGGAACCGCCATCCGAATCGCCGCCGTTGCCATTTACGCCGCCCCCGCGAAAACAGTTTCCGTTTCTCTTTGCTGCGAACCCTGCAATCCAAACATTCGTCGAAGTTCCATCTCGTCAACTCTGGATTTCTGGAGATGGCGCAGTTCCGAAAACAATTCCACCCGCTCCACCGCCGCCATCAAATCCTCAATCAAAGTCCCCGTATACATCGCGCACCTTCCAACTCGAATTCCCACCCAGAACCAATCAGTGTTCAGTGTTCAGTGGTTAGTGGTTAGTGGTCAGTGGAAAAACATTCGCCGCATTTTCTACCCACTACCCACTACCCACTTCTTTAAACCCGCTCCGCCGCCCGCATCTTCGCGCTCCGCGCCCGCGGGTTACGCTCGCCCTCTTCTTCGGATGCCGTCACCGGTTTCTTGGTCAGCACCCGGAAGTGCTTGTCCTTAATACTGCCCTCGCGGAAGGCATCCTTTACGATGCGATCCTCCAGCGAATGAAAACTGATCACCACCACGCGCCCTCCTGCCTTCAGAATCCGCGGCGCCGCGTCCAGCAGCGCCTTCAGATCATCCAGTTCGCGGTTTACGAAGATTCGAAGAGCCTGAAAGGTTCGGGTCGCCGGATGAATTCGCCTCTGTTCAGAATTCATTGGCCGGGCCGCGGCCGATATTACCTCGGCAAGATGTGCCGTAGATCGTATCGGCCGCGACCGGACAATGGCTCTGGCGATTCTCCGCGACCTCCTT
>Ga0302320_10002187_pt1 | contig 46534 bp, 47 predicted proteins | sample Bog_T0_3_FD_202130 | JGI IMG/M metagenome (GOLD analysis project Ga0302320, IMG submission 202130) | Peat permafrost microbial communities from Stordalen Mire near Abisko, Sweden - Bog_T0_3 | ecosystem: Environmental > Terrestrial > Soil > Wetlands > Peat | place: Sweden: Abisko, Stordalen Mire...
GTTCCCGCCGACCTTGATGCCCTTGTGGAACAGCTTCTCCATCTGCGCGATCGTGAACGTGTCGCACTGGCCAAAGTCGGCCAGCGGCCCCGTGCGCGGCGTCACGTAGCCGATCTTGACCGGCCTGACTGACGCGAGCGCGCTGCTTGTGGCGACCCACGGCGCAAGGCCGAACGCGACGCTCGCAGCACCGGCGCGCTTGATCAGCGTCCGGCGGTCGAGTCCCTCAGCAACCGCAGCATGCGCGAGCCTGTTGTCCCGCTCCTCACCCATCTCGGACCCTCCTCCGATTGGCAAAACTCCCCGGTGGACGGCGACGCCGGCCACGCTGTGCATTCTGCGTGGGGCTCGTGTCAAAGTCAAGCCGGATCCGTCATGGCGTGTGCCCGTTCGCAATTACGCGCACTTTTCGGTGAAACTGTGCGCGCTTTACCCCAAAATGTGCGCGCTTTGGGCCGGGTTGGAAGCAGCCCTTTTCGGGCAATGCGCGCACGGCTCGTCCGCTGCCGCAGACGGAAGGGGGGAAGGGAAGGGAACGGAACGGAACGGAACGGAACGGCCCGGCCGGCCGGCCGGCCGGGGCAGCGGCTACAGCAGGACTGGGACCATGTCCTCGTAGTCCGCGAAGCGCGGCTCGGCGTGACCGTCGTCGGTGATCGAGAAGCCGTCCTCAAGCCTCAGCCCTCCCCACGCGCCGCCGAACAGCGGCGAGTCGATCGAGAGAGCCATGCCGACCTGGATCGGCGCCGCCGACGAGGACAGGAAGATCGGCGGCTCGAACTCGATCAGGCCCAAGCTGTGGACCGGCACATAGGGCACCTCGGCGCCGGTTCGCGCCTGCTCGAGCGTTTCCCGCAGCGCTGCGGCGGCGTCGCGGCCCTCGCGTCCTGCGACGAGCAGCGCGCGCGCCGCGCGCTGGCCACGGCGTGCCGCGTCAATCGCCGCTTCGAGTTGCGCGTTGGGGCGAAATAGGAAGGCTCGCGCCAGCGCGGCGTGGTAGCCCTCATAGCGGGGAGCCAACGTGACAGTCACCAGATCGTCGGCGCCGATGGCTCGATTTGTCGAGCGCGCGAGGATCGGAGCGGTGTTGGCCACGCCGGATGCGACCATCGTGTCGATGCCAAAGCCCTCCGCGCCCGCCTCTCGCATGACGGCCTCGGCGGCCGCCGCGGCCTCGCGCTCGCTGACCCCCGGACGCACGGCGCCGGCCGCCGATTCGAGTCCGAGCCGGGCGATTCTGTAGGCCTCGCCGATCACCGCCTGTTCCGCGTCGGTCTTCACCGCCCGCAGGGCATACGCCACCTCGTCCGCCGATCCGACCTCCAAGCCCCGGTCGGCGAGCGGTGAGATCACGTGACTCCAGACCGGGTGAGGAATCGCCTGGGCGCCGAGCACCGCGATTCGCCTTGCCCCTTCGAAGCGCTCGGTCAACCGCTCGCGGCCGCTGGAGATCGCGATCGTCGGATACTCCTCGTCGGGATGCGCGAACTCCTCGATCGCGACGATCTCCGCGACCGCCGCACGCGCCGTGACCACCGCCGCATAGCCGACGGACTCCGGCCCGGTGAGCATCACGACCTGGTGATCGTCTGTTCGCGCGGCAAGCAACACCGGTTCGAAATGCGGCGCGAAGTCCGTCAGGTAGCGAACATGGTCCGCCCCGGCCACCGCGCGGTCATCGCCGAACGCGATCCAGCCGTCAAAGCCCGCCTCGCCCAGCGCACGTCCCAGTGCCGCCGGGCGCAGCGCCAGCTCGTGATCGGGGATCGTCGGAGCGCTCACGCCGGCCACAGCATCGCATGACGCGGTGTGGGCCGGGCGTGCGCGCGTTACGCCGCGCGGGCACGGGTGCGCCGCGCGGCGCTGGTTGTACTGGTGCGCACGGCGCGCGGCGCGACGTGCGAGATTGTCACGGTGACCTACTCGATCGTTGCTCGCGACCGCGAGAGCGGCGAGCTCGGCGTGGCCGTGCAGTCGCATTGGTTCTCGGTCGGCTCGGTCGTGCCCTGGGCGCGGCCGGGCGTCGGCGCGGTGGCGACCCAGGCGAACGCGGAGATCGCCTACGGCCCACGCGCGCTGGGGCTGCTCGAGCGCGGGACCACCGCGGCCGACGCGCTCGCCGCGCTGCTGGCCGAGGATCCGGCCGCCGCCACCCGCCAGGTTGCTCTCATCGACGCGCAGGGCAGGGTCGCAGCGCACACGGGAGAGCGCTGCATCCCGTTCGCCGGGCACGCGATCGCCGACGGCGTCAGCGCCCAGGCGAACATCATGCGCAGCCCGCGGGTGTGGCCTGAGATGCTCGAGGCGTTCCAGTCCAGCGGCGGAGCGCTGGCCGAGCGGCTACTCGCCGCGTTGGACGCCGGCGAGGCGGCGGGAGGCGACGCCCGCGGGCGCCAGTCCGCGGCGATCCTCGTCGTCCCGGGCAGCGGCGAGGCGTGGGAGAGCGCCGTCAACCTGCGCGTCGAGGACCATCCCGAGCCGCTGCACGAGCTGCGCCGCCTCGTGGCGGTGCACTCGGCCTACCTCGTCGCGGCGCAGGGCGACCGGCTGATCGGCGAGGGCCGGCCCGACGCGGCGGCCGAGCGCTACCAGCGCGCAAGCGAGCTGGCTGCGGGCAACCACGAGCTGCTGTTTTGGTCGGGACTCGGCGCCCTGCACAGCGGGCGCATCGAGCAGGGCGCGGCTCAGCTGCGCGAGGCGATCGCGCTTCACGGCGAATGGGCCGATCTGCTCGAGGTCCTGGGCGAGGACGTCGCACCGGGAGCGACGCTTGCCCGCGCGGTTCTCGCCCGGGGGGCGACGGGGAACGCCGGGAGCTGAGGCTCAAACGCGGCGATCGCAGGCGAGCGGCTGCGCGATCGCCACACAGCCGGCGCTGGGGCACGCGTGGAGGGCGGTCGCCGCGCTGCCGACGACCTCGCCGCGCCCACGCCGGCGCGACCACCGGTAGGTCGGTGCCAGCACGCCCGCTCAGCCGAGGATTCGCTGGTACTCCATTGCCGTCCAGGCGGGGCGGAAGCCGAGCCGCGCGTAGAGCTGCTTCGGCCGACCCTCGTCATCAGCACAGATCCACAGGTCGCGGACGCCTTGGCAGGCCGCGATCGCAGCCTTGGTGACAGCGGCTCCTCGCCCCGATCCACGATGGTCCGGATCGACGTAGACGTGGGTGATCTCGGCCGACTCGCCCGCGAAACGCAGCTGCGCGAAGCCCACCGGTCGCTCGTCCTCAAGGAGGGCCAGAACCCGCACTTCGAAGCGCTGCGCAATCGCTCGCGCGTCGGCGAGGAAGCGGGCATCCTCCTCGGGCAACTCCTCACGGTGCCAGGCGAGACGCAGCTCCGCCACGGCGTCGTATGGGACCTCCTCCACCGTCGCCGGCGCCTCGGTTGCGGGCGACGGCGGCTGCACGTGGCGCATCCACGCCAGCCGCATCGACGTCCAGCCCGCCGCCGCCAAGGCGGCCCGAAGCGGCTCGGCCGCGGCAATCACGTCAAAGTCCACGCGGCGGTGGGCGAGCCCGGCGAGTGCCTCGTTGGCAAATGCCTCAAGCGCCGCGACGCCCAGTGGGTAATCGTCTTCGACGCGCACCAGGTTGAAATCGTAGAAGTGTGGGTGGAGCGAAGATCGCAGGACGGTGCCATGTGCCCAGGGGCTGACGAGGTCACAAACGGCGGCCTGTTCGGCGTGATGCCAGGCGCGCGCGCGTGAGCCCACCTGGCGGGAGTCCGGTTGCGTCGAGGGCACAGCGGCAGGGTACGCCGGGTCGCTCGCAGGCCGCGGTGAAGCCCGCGGCGCCCGTCCGCCCGCCGTGAAGAGGAGCGTGCTCAGCCGGCCGCGAGCGCGAAGCGACGATGCACGACCCAGCGCTCGTCGCTGCGCAGCGCCATCAGCCAGGCCTCGCGGGCGGCGGCCCGCAGCGGAAGGTGACGCTCGAGCGCAGCTCGCACCTCGTGGAAGTCCGCGGCGCCCACGGCGAGTGTGAGATGGGGGATGATCTCGCGATGAGCCCCGCCGTAGGGCGGTTGGCCCGGCCAGCGGCGCCACACGGCCTGCGTGAGCTCGACGAATGGCCCGGGAGGATCCGGCTCGAGGTACAGCGCATGCTCGAAGCGGGCGACGCGCGCGAGTTCGAACTCGATCGGCGCGGTCGCGGCGAACAGCTCGCCGAGCGCACTGAGGTCATCGCGCGTCAGCGCCCCGCGCTCGATGAAGGGGCCCAGCACGGTGATGTGCGCCGGCATCCCAGCCCGCGCGCTCGGATCGAAGCTCGCGCGATGCGCGCCCACGAAGGGCTCGGCTGCCGGTACCGGCAGGATCAGATGAGTCTCGCTCACGAGCGCGGATCCGGTGGCGCCGATACTGATGTCCCGCCCCACGCCTCGGGAGCGACATCCGTGAGTGTCTGCGAGAACGTCCAGCGGTGGCCGCCCGGATCCTCGGCGCTGTACTGGCGTTCGCCGTACTCGAAATCCCTCGGCTCGGCGATGATGCGCGCGCCGTGTGCCCTCGCACGCTCACAGTGGGCGTTCGCGTCGTCCACACGCACGATCACCGAGTGGCTGGCCTCGCCCGGCCGCGGCGACCGGCGATCGCCCCGCGCGTCACCGATGATGACCGCGCCGTCACCGACGCTCAGTTGCGAGCGGTGGTCCTCGCCGATCCTGACCCGCTCGGCGAAGCCGAATGCGGCGCCGAGCCAGTCGACCGCGGCGCGCACGTCGGGATAGACGAGCACGGGGATCACGGTGGCCTGCGGGATCGAGCGGTTGGACTTCATCACAGCTCCGCAGCTTAGGTCCATCCAGGTTCAGAGGGGTCCGCGGAGGAGAAGCGCGGCAGCGCCGCAGCTATCTTGCGGCTGTGCCCGATGGCGAGATCTCGATCGACGACCCGCGCGCGGTGGACGTCCGCGAGTTGCTCGCGCGGCACCTCGCCTTCGCCAGCTCCAACAGTCCGCCAGAGGACGTCCATGCCCTCGATGTGGAGAGCCTGCTCGATCCCGCCGTCAGGTTCTTCAGCTTCCGCCTCGAGGGTGAGCTGCTCGCGGTCGCTGCGCTGAGGGGGCTCGATGCCCGCCACGCGGAGCTGAAGTCGATGCATACCGCCGAAGCTGCGCGCGGGCGCGGGATCGGCCGAGCGATGGTCGAGCACCTGCTCGCGCTCGCCCGCGACCGCGGCTTTGAGCGCGTCAGCCTCGAGACCGGCTCCCAGCCGGCGTTCGCGGCGGCGAGGTCGCTGTACGCAGGCGCAGGGTTCACGCGGTGCGGACCCTTCGGCGACTACCTACCGAGCCCGAACAGCACCTTCATGACGCTCGTGCTGAACAGCCAGGGCGCGTCCGCCTGATCGCGGCGAGGGGCCGCCGGCCGGAGCCATCCACGGTCGCTGCCGCGCGAGCCGCGCTTACGGCGCACCCTTGCGCACGACCTCGCAGTTGACGGTCTTGTAGGCCGAGAGGTTGAAGAGCGTGACGATGTCGTGGCCGGGGCCGCAGTTGATACGGCCGTGGCCGAAGTAGCCAAAGATGTGGTCGTTGCCCGGGCCGCCGTAGACGACGTTATAGCCGTGACTCGTGTAGATCCAGTCGCTGCCGGGGCCGCCGTAGAGCACGTCGTGCTGGGTCGAGGGGTTGTCCGGAACCGGGTGTTGGTCGCCCCAGATCACGTCGTTGCCGGCCCCCCCGTAGATCGTGTCCGATCCCGCGCCGCCGAGCAGCAGGTCGTTGCCGCTGGTGCCGCGCAGGACACCGCCGTTTGGGCCGGCGATGAAGGTGTGCCGTGTGTGCGGCCAGCCCTTGTGGCTGACATTCCCGCTGGCGCTCGCCACCACGATCGTGCCGACGACGAGGGCGAGTGAGATTGCCGCTGCGACAACGCCTCGTCGCCGCCGGCGATCAAATCGCTCAAGCCGGCGCGGCGGGCGCCGGGGGTGCCTGGTGCCGGCAGACATTGGCGCGCAACATACCAGCAAGGCGGGCGGGCGACGGCGGCGGTGCTGCCGCTGCTGAATCTCGAATCCGGCGAGCCTGGCGAGGCGGCGCGGTGTGCTAGAACACGGTCCGGTGACCCGGCTGCGCCCATCCATTACGCGAGCGCCCGGCGCGCAACGTGGCTGACGGCGGCGCGGCAATCGCTGCGGTGCCGATGGCCGCCGGCAAACTCGAGATCAGCCGGATGATCCTTGGTTGCGCGTCGATCGGGGGCCTTTACTCTGCGACTGACGCGCGGACTGCGGCCGGCGCGCTGGCTACCGCGTGGGAAGATGGCGTGCGGACCTTCGACACGGCTCCGCACTACGGGGTCGGCCTGTCGGAGGAGCGGCTCGGCGCGTTCCTCGCCGGCAGGACACGTTCCGAGTTCGTCGTCTCGACGAAGGTCGGCCGTCTGCTCGTGCCGACCGACGAGGACGTCGAGGGAGCGGAGGGCTTTTTTGGGACGCCGCAACGCACCCGCGTACGCGATTACAGCCGCGACGGTGTGAGGCGCTCGATCGAACAGAGCTGCGAGCGCCTCGGTCTCGACCGCGTGGACATCGCGCTGATTCACGACCCGGACGACTACTGGGAGGTCGCAATCGGCGAGGCCTACCCTGCGCTGGACGAACTTCGCCGCGAGGGCGTCGTGACGGCGATCGGCGCTGGAATGAACCAGGCGGCGATGCTCGAGCGCTTCGTGCGCGAGACCGACATCGACTGCGTGCTCGCAGCCGGCTGCTACTCGCTGATCGAGGAGTCGGGCGCTCAGAGCCTGTTCCCCGCGTGCCGGGACGCCGGCGTGGCGGTGCTCGCCGCCGGGGTGTATGAGAGCGGCGTCCTCGCCAACCCGCGTCCCGGCGCCAAGTTCCGCTACGCGGACGCGCCGGCCGAGCTCGTCTCGCGCGTCGAGCGCATCGCCGAGCTGTGCGCCGGCCACGGCGTGGCGCTCGCGGCCGCAGCCCTCCATTACGTGCTCGCACACCCCGACGTGACCGCGGTCGTGATCGGAGCGCGGTCCGCCGAGAACGTGCAACAGAACGTGGACTACCTCAACCAGGCCGTCCCGCAGCAGCTGTTTGACGAGCTGGCTGCCGAGGGGCTCGTCGCCCCGGCTTTCGGAGCCGCACACAGCTGAGCGATCGTCGGTCCTGACGCCGCCCGCTTCGCGGCAGCCCGGCGGAGCACCGGCCGGCCTTCACGCGTTGCGTGCCGCCGAGGCGAAGACGGCGTCGAGCGTCTCCATGATTGAAACCGTTTCGTGCAGTGGCAAGAGCGGGCTTTCGAGCAGGCCGGCCCGCAGGCAGCGTGCGACCTCGTCGGCCTGGTGGCGCAGGCCGTGTCCCTCGTGCGCGATCTCGAAGCGCGTCGGCTCACCGCCGCGGGGAATCAGCGTGAAGGAATTTGGCGCGTAGAAGTCGTCGCCGTCGATCTCGATGCGAGCGTCGGTCCCGACGATCGCCCCGCGCGTGGGGCTCTTCGCGCAAACTGTGGCGTTCAGGATCGCCTGGGCGCCCCCGGCGTAGGAGAACAGCATCGAGGTCTGGCCGTCCACGCCGGTGAACGCCGGCTCGCTGATTGCGACTATCCGATCTGGGGTGCCGAGCACCATCGACGCGAACGACACCGTGTAGACGCCGAGATCGAGGAGCGCCCCGCCGCCGAGCTCAGGCGCGAAGAATCGCGTCTGCGCATCGCGCTCGAACCACTGTCCGTGGTCCGCGCTGACGCTGACGATCTCACCGAGGACGCCTTCGGCGAGCAGGCGCCGGACCTCCGCGATGTGAGGCAGGAACCGCGTCCACATCGCCTCCATCAGGAACAGCTTCGCCTCGCCGGCCGCCGCGACGACCTCCCTCGCCTCGCCGGCATTCATCGTGAACGGCTTCTCGACGAGTACCGGCTTGCCGGCGCGCAGAGCGAGCAGCGCATCGTCACGGTGCATCGGGTGCGGCGTCGCGACGTACACGACCTCAACCTCGGGATCCTCGACGAGCGCCTCGTAGCTCGCGTGCCGGTTCGGGATACCGAAGCGATCGGCGAAACGGTCGGCCGAATCCATCCGGCGTGAGCCTACGGCGACGACGCGGCCCGAATCGGTGAGCTCGAGATCGCCCGCAAAGACACCTGCGATCAGCCCGGTGCCGATCAGCCCCCAACGGAGCGGTTCAGTCATCTGGTCCTCGCTTCCTCACTCGCGGTGGAGCGACTTGTTTGTAACTGTATGTCGTCAGTACGTCCCCAAGATCGCTGTCGCGCCGGGCGGCGGGTCGCCGCGATGAGCGAGGAGCCGCCGCCGCGGATGCCCGGGCGCGCAACCGCAGACGCGGGCTTGCAGTCGCACGCGGGGCCCCCAGCGAGCGGGCCCGCAGCGCTAGACTTGCGCGTGCGGATGACGACCTTCGAGAGCATTTGGGCGCGGCGGTCCGGGGTGCGTCTGCCCAGCCGCCGCCCGGCGTGAACGTCGAGCACGCCGCAACGCCCCGCAGCCGGGTCCTGTCACGGTGAGCGAACGGTTCCTGATCACCGGCGCGTACGGCTGCATCGGTGCCTGGACCGTCCGGAATCTGATCCGCGAGGGCGTAGAGGTCGTCGGCGTCGACTCCGGCAGCGACGATCGCCGCGTCCGCGACCTGCTCGCACCGGACGAGCTGGCTGGCGCCGTGTTCGTGCAGGCCGACATCTCCGATCCCGCGCAGGTGGCCGGCCTGTTTGAGCAGGCGCCGACGCACGTGATCCATCTCGCCGCGCTTCAGGTGCCGGACTGCCGCAGCAATCCTGTGCTGGGCGCGCGGGTCAACGTCGTCGGCACCGTGGCGCTGTTCGTGGCGGCGATCGCCGCCGGCGTGAGCACCCCGATCGTCTACGCGAGCTCGGTTGCGGCGTTCGCCGCCGGCGACGGAGGCGGGCAGGCACCGGCGGACCCGAGCGGTCACCCCGACACTCACTACGGGGTCTTCAAGACCGCGAACGAAGGGGCGGCGCGGGTGTTTGCGGCCGAGAACGGGACGAGCAGCATCGGGCTGCGCCCGCATGTCGTATACGGACCGGGCCGCGACCGCGGGCTCACCTCGGCGCCGACGGCGGCGATGCTCGCGGCCGCCGAAGGTCGCGACTTCACGATTCCGTTCAGCGGTAGCTGCGAGATGCAATACGCACCCGACGTGGCTGCCGCGTTCATCGCCGCGGCCCGCGCGTCGTTCACCGGCGCCACCGTCGTCAACGTGCCCGGCGCAAGCGTGGCGATCGACGAGGTGGTCGCGGAGATCGAGCGCGCCGTGCCCGAGGCCGCGGGCAGCATCGCGGTCACCGGGCCGCCGCTGCCGTTCCCCGCCGAGCTCGACTCGACCGAGTTCGCAACGATCGTCGGGACCGTGGCGGTGACGCCACTGCGCCAGGGCGTCGCCGAGACGATCCGCCACTTCCAGGGCTGAGGATCCGGCACGAGCCGCCTGGGCCCGCGCTGCGTCGCAGCCTCCCGGTTCCTGCCAGCTCGCTAGCGCGTCAGTGCCAGCACGCTCGCGCCCGCGGCAACGACGAGCAGGCCGGCTAGCTGCGCTCGCGTCAGTCGCTCGCGGAAGATCACGAAAGCCGCGAGCGTGGCGAGCGCGGCGTACTGCGAGGTCAGCACCGCGGCGACCGCTAGCCCGTGGCGCGCGCCGAGCGTGTAGCTGACGATGCCAAGGACCTCCGACACCGCGGCCGCCATCACCAGCGGGAACGCGCGACGGGTCAGCACCAGACCGCGGCGAAGCGCGAGCGGCGCCGCGATCACGGCGGTTCCAAGCAGCCGTGGCGGAAGCACGACCCACAGCACCGAGACCTCGGTGCCGACGCGTCCGATGCAATAGAGGCTCACGCCAAAGCAAGCGGCAACCGGCAGCGCGAGCAAGCCCGCACGCAGTCCGCCGCCAGCGGCCTCGCCGCCCCCGGACGGGTCGGGCCGGGCGGCCGAGAGCGCAACCCCGACCCCCACGGCGAGTAGCAGCGCGGCGGTCCCGAGCGCCAGATGCGCGCCGGCGAGCACCGCGATCGCCGCAGCCACAACGCCCTCGCTGGAGGCGATCGCGGACACCACGCCGACCTTGCCGCGGCGCAGCGCCACATACTGGATCCGCAGGCCACCGAGGTTCGCCGCACCGGCGACCGCGAGCAGCGTCACGGTCCGTGGCGTCAGCTGGGACGCGTGTGCGAGGACCGCGACCGGCACCGCCACGAGGAGCAGGCCGAGGGCCATCACCCAGGCGAGCGTCGACGAGGCGCCGATCGCGCGGCTGGCCGCCGCGGCGCACAACCATGAGACGGTGAAGCAGACAGCAGCCCCGAAGCCCCCCGCAATCGCAATCATCGGCCGGCGCGCGGCGGATCCGGTGAGCCCGCTTCGCCACTATCGACGAGGTTGGTCTCGCGCGCCAGCGGTCTGGATGACACAGGCCGCCGGCGGCTGACCGGCTGGCGAAGCCGAGCCACGCAGCTGCGAGGGCGGCTCACCCACACCGAGCACACCGATCGCACCGCAGCGAGCGCAGGTGTAGGCGACCCGGTCGGGCTGGGTCTTCATGATCACAGGGGACTGCCAGCGGTGCGCCGGGGGCGCATCTGCCACGCCAGTCATCCAACGCGGGCCGCGGCGCGGCATTCGCCTGCATTTCCGGCGCTCGCGCGCCGGCCGCTGTGAAACGAGCTCAACTCGCGCCTGCGCTCGGGCGCGTGCCGCCATTGCCGTGGCTGCGGCCAGCGCCGTCGCCACCGTGATGGGTCTGCCCTCTGGCGAGCCGTACCTGTAGCCAGCGCTCACCGTCCGCGAGATGGATCAGGTCGGCCGCGCTGGCCTGCTCGGCGTCGCCGGCGCGCAGCGCGATGTAGATGTCGCGATGGCGCTGTCTCGAGATCTCGACCGCACCGTGCTCGGTGATCGTTCGCCAGAGCCGCGCCCGCATCATGTCACCGGACAGGTTCTGGATAAGCGATGCGAGCGTCGCGTTACCGGCCGCCCAGACAATGATCCGGTGAAACTCGGTGTCGGCATCGATGAAAGCCTGGTTCATCGACGCAACCTCCATCTGGCGCAGGCACGCCTCCAGCGCGACGAAATCCTGTTCCGTCAGCCGCGTGGCTGCCAGCCCGGTCGCGACGGGCTCGAGGATCCTGCGGACCTGATGGACCTCGAGCAGAGTCTTGCCTTCGAGCAGGTCGCCGACGAAGCCCATGCCGGTCAGCAGCACGTCCGCGTCGAGGCTCGTCACGTAGGTCCCGTCGCCGACGCGGGTGTCGAGCACGCCGATCAGCGCGAGCGCGCGAACCGCCTCGCGCAGCGAGTTTCGCGACAGCCCGAGCCTCGCCGCGAGATCCTGTTCCCGCGGCAGCTTGGCCCCGGCAGCGAACTCACCGGAGATGATCAGATCCTTGATCTTCGCGATCGCCTGGTCAGTTACCGGTACGGCCATCCGTCCTCCGTGTTCGCAGGAACACTCATCTTGCACCAAGCGGACGCGCGAGTCGATACACGCGGCTGGCATTCCCCCCGAGCAGTTGCTCGCAGGCTTGCGGAGCGGCAGCGCAGAGCGCCTGAGCGGTCATCGCCCAGACGCGGTCGAACTCTCCGTTCAGCAGCGCGACCGGCCAGTCGCTGCCGCACATCAGCCGCTGCGTGCCGAAGCAGTCGACGGCGACCTCGACGGACGGGCGCAGATCCTCGGCGCTCCAGTCAGCCCAGTCGAGCGCCGTGTTGAGCCCGGAGACCTTCGCGAGCACGTTCGGGTACTCCGCCACGGCGCGCAGATCGGTCTCCCAGGCGGACATCTCAGCCGATCCGATCGGCGGCTTGCCGAGATGATCGATCACGATCACGAGGCGAGGGAAGCGTGCGGCCAAAATCAAGACGTCGTCAAAGTGGCGCGGGAAGACGACGGGAACCTCGAAGATCAACTCACGCTCTTCGAGCATCGCGATGCACTCCAACACCGGCGGTCGCAGCAGCCAATGGTCGGGCTCGTTGTGGCTCAAATGACGGACCGCGCGAAACTTGGGCCGGCGTTGCAGCTGATCAAGGCGCTGTGCCGCGCGTGCGGGGTCGTCGAGTGCGACCCAGGCCGTCACCGCGCCGACCCACTCGTGCTCCTCGGCGACCTCGAACAGGTAGTCGGTGTCGGAGTCAAGACATGCGCCCTGGACGAGGATCGCGGCCTCGATGCCCGCTCGAGCAAGCAGCGGCACGATGTCGCCGGGGCCGAACGGCCGCGCGATTGCTGCGTGCTCCTCGGTCATCCACGGCTGCGGGCTGTGCTCGCGGTCCCACAGGTGGATGTGGCTGTCGACCTTCACGGCGCCGCCCACCGCTAGCCGGCGCCGACGGGCTCTGCGATCGAGTCCGGTTGATCCCAGGCCGCGCCCTGGGGGAACTCGTAGCGGTCCAGCGACGCCGGCAGCATCTCGATGCTGTACCCCGGTGCGCTCGGCGCGAGGTAACGTCCGCCCACGACGACGGCCGGATCGCGGAAGTGCTCGTGCAGATGGTCGACCCACTCGACGACGCGATTCTCGAGCGACCCGCTGACCGCGATGTAGTCGAACATCGCGAGGTGCTGAACGTATTCGCACAGGCCGACTCCGCCGGCATGCGGGCAGACGGGGACGCCGAACTTCGCGGCCAGCAGAATGACCGCGAGCGCCTCGTTGACCCCCCCGACACGGCACGCGTCGAGCTGGCAGACGTCAATGGCCTCGGCCTGGAAGAGCTGCTTGAAGATCACGCGGTTCTGGACGTGCTCACCGGTCGCCACGCGGATCGGAGCGATCTCGCGGCGGATCCGCGCGTGCCCGAGGACGTCATCCGGACTCGTCGGCTCCTCGATCCACCAGGGGTCGTAGCGGCCGAGCACTCCCATCGCGGCGATCGCCTCGTCAACCCCCCAGTACTGGTTGGCGTCCATCATCAACACGCCGCCCGGCCCGAGGGCGCCGCGGATCAGCGCTGCGCGGCGCGCGTCGGCGGTGACATCCTGGCCCACCTTCATCTTCACGTGCGTGAATCCGGCCTCGACCGCTTCGCGCACCAGGCTGACGATCTTGGCGTCTTCATAGCCGAGCCACCCGGCGGAGGTCGTGTAGGCGGGATAACCCGACTCCATGATCTCGGCCAGCCGGGCATCGCGTCCGGGACGCATCGCTCGGAGCATCCCGAGCGCCTCCTCACGTGGCAACGCGTCCTCGATGTAGCGGAAATCGATCGTCGAGATGAGCTGCTCGGGCTCCAGGTCGGCGAGCAGCGCAAACAGCGGCTTGCCCTCGCTCTTGGCCCACAGGTCCCATACGGCGTTCACCACCGCACCCGTCGCGAGGTGGATCACCCCCTTCTCGGGCCCCAGCCAGCGAAGCTGGTCTTCCGATGTCAGGCTCCGCCAGAACTGGCTCATCTCGGTCGTGATGTCTTCGAGCGCGCGCCCGACCACCAGGTGCTCGAGTGCGCGCACCGCAGCCACGACGATCTCGGTGCCGCGACCGTTCGTGAATGTCAGGCCGCAACCCTGCAGGCGCTCAGGCGAGTCGGTACCCAGCACGACGTACGCGCAGGAGTAGTCCGGGCTCTGATGCATCGCGTCGGAGCCGTCGAGCGAGAGCGAGGTCGGAAAGCGGATGTCTCGCACTTCCAGCGAAACGATCTTCATCAATCCACCTCCTGTTCGCGCTCGCGGTGGAGCGGCTTCACCACGGTCTGCTGCGTCCCTGTAGAGAGCCGATCCCGCGAGTCACCAGGAGCACGAGCACGATGATCGCGCCGTCCGCCGCGCTGATCCAGAAGGACGAGACATTGGCGAGCGTCAGCACGTTCTGAACGAGCGAAAGCAAAAGGACGCCGGTGAACGCCCCGACCATCCTGCCCTTGCCGCCGTCGAGCGAGATGCCGCCGATCACGGCGGCGGCGAAGACGGTGAAGATGATTCCGGGCGTCGCTCCCTGATTGGCCGTTACCGCGTCGACCTGGCCGGCGGTCATCAGACCGGCAACGGCGGCCAGCACTCCTGCGAACACCCAACAACTGATGCGGATGCGGTCGACCTTGATGCCGGCTGCGCGGGCGGCTTCGATGTTGCCACCGATCGCATAGATCGCGCGTCCCGCCCGGTGGTAGCGCATGAACAAGCCGACGCCGACGAATACCGCCACCTCGATCCACGCCGCGACGGGCACGCCGAGCCAGTCGTGAGCTCCGATGTAGGTGAATGCCGCCGGCAGCGAGTAGACCGTCGCGTCGTTGGGGATTCCCTGCTGAAGCCCGGCGAGCAGGATCAGCATCGCGAGGCCGAGGATGAAGGCGTTCATCTTGAACTTCACCACCAGCGTGCTGTTGACCAGGCCCACGATCGCTCCCACCGCCAGCAGTACGAGCAGGCCGACCACCGGCGGCAGATCGGTCCCTGACCCGACGACGCCGAGCCGAACATTGGGGTGCACGGTCCACCAGGCCGCGAGCATCGGCGCGAGCCCGTAGACGGACTGCAGCGAGAGGTCGAGTTCGCCAAAGATCAGGATCAGACTCTCGGCGACGACGAGTAGGCCGAGCGCAGCCGAGAACTGGACAACCGTGGTGAGATTGCTGCTCGTCAGAAACGCCGGGCTCGCGATCGTCCCGGCGATCATGATCGCGGCGAGTGCGGGCAGCAAAGCTAGCTCACGGATCGAGCTCCCGACCGCGGACGCGATCGTGCGCCGCGGATCCAGCGCCGAGGACACCGAGGCCTCGGGGAGCTGCCCGCCGGACGGTGTGACTTCTCCAAGTTGCATGTCGGTCATGCCGCCAACCCCTCCGCCGCGGCTATCGGATCGGCCTCGTCCCAGGGGCGCTCGCGGAACTCCCGGACGATGCGGCCACGCACCATTACGATCAGACGCGTCGCGATGCGCAACTCCTCGAGGTCGTCGGAGACCAGCAGCACCGCCGCACCGCCGGCCCGTGCTTCCTCGACGATTCGCAGCAGCGCTGCTTTGGAGGCGACATCGACTCCGACCGTCGGGCTGATGATCACCAGCAGTGAAGGGTTGCTCGAAAGCGCTCTCCCGACGACCACCTTCTGCTGGTTGCCGCCACTCAGCTCGCCGACCGGCTGAGCGCCGCTGCTTGCGACCACCTGCAGGCGCGTGATGAGGTCGGCGGCCGCCTGGTTGCGTCGCTTGACCGAGACGAAGCCGAAGCGCGAAAGGCGCTTGAGAATCGGCAGCGTCAGGTTCTCGCCGACGCCGAGGAGCCCGACGAAGCCTCGAGCGTGGCGGTCCTCGGGCACATATCCGACGCCACGGGCCAGCGCGCCGTCGACCTTGCCGAACGCGAGCGGCTTGCCGTCCAGGACGACGGTGCCGCCGGTGGGCTTGACCAGTCCGGCCACCACATCGCCGACTGTGGAGCTGCCTGAGCCGCGCAGGCCGACGAGGCCGACGGTTTCACCCGCGCGCACCTCGAGGCTCACGTCTTCGACCGACCCGAGGCTCGAGCTGACGGACAGGTTCTCAATCTTCAGCCGCGGCGACGCATCGCTCGCCAGCGCCGACGACGACGAGGAAACCGGGACGACCGCGCTGCCGACCATCGCCCCGATGATCGCCTCCTGATCGATCTCGGAGACTTCGCCGGTGAGGATGTGCCTGCCGTCGCGAACTACGGTGACGCGGTCGCAGATCTTGTAGATCTCCTCGAGGTGGTGCGAGATGTACATCACTCCCACGCCGGAGGCCTTGAGGCGATGCACATGGCCGAAGAGGCGCTCGACGGCTCGGGCTTCGAGCGAGGCGGTCGGCTCGTCGAGGATCAGGAAGCGGGCGCCGATCGTGAGCGCGCGCGCGATCTCGACGACCTGGCGCTGCTCGACCGACAACTCAGATGCCAGTAGGTCTACGTCCACTTCGAAGCCCCACTCGTCGAGGATGCGGCGCGCGCCATTGCGCATTGCGCGCCAGGACACCCGGCGGCGCTCGAAGCGGTTCAGATACAGGTTCTCTGCGACCGTGAGCGTCGGCACTACCTTGGAGTGCTGGTAGACGCACGCGACGCGTGACTGCCAGGCGGCGCGGTCCACGAGCGCCGGCGCCTTCTCGCCGGCGAGCAGGATCTGGCCGTTGTCGGGCTTCAGCAGTCCGGTCAGGGCCGCCACGAGGGTGGACTTACCTGCACCGTTGCGGCCGACCAGGGCGTGACACTCGCCCTCGACGACAGCGAGTGAAACGTCCCGCAGCGCCGCCGTGGAGCCGAAGGACTTGGAGATCCCGATTGCCTCCGCGACGGGCGGGCGGCTACTCGCCGCCCGCCCCCCTGCAGATGCTGATTGCTCAGTCAACAATGTGAGCTTCTCACTCAGCGGGTTCTCGTGTGACTACGGGCCGGTGTAGGTGTTGCCCCAGAGGGCCTTGTCGTTGACGTTCGCCTTCGTCACGAAGATCGACGGAAGCGCGTCCTCCGGGCTGCCGTTGAGATTGACGATCGTGCCACCGCCGAGCCCCTTGGCTCCGGTCTTGGGCTTCGGCTTGCCGAGCGCTGCGAGCTTCGCATAGGCGAGGCCCTCCTCGGCGTAGAGGTTGACTGGCTGCGAAACGGCCGCCGCCAGCGAACCATTCCTGATCAGCGCCATCTCGGCCGGCACGCCGTCGGTCTCGACGAGCGGGACAGTGGCCGACTTGCCCGCCGCGGAGATCGCGTTGATGATCCCCTGGTCCGGACCGCTGAAGGAGCAGTAGATGCCCTTCAGGTCCGAGTAGGCGTTGAGTGCCGTCGTCGCGTCAGACACCGCCGTCGCCGCGTCCCATAGCGTCGGGTAGGTCACGACGTGAATCTCCGGGCAGACCGTGCCCATCTCGTTGATGAAGCCGTTGGAGCGGTCGAGGCCGTTGATCGAGGCCAGGTCACCCTGCAGCACGGCCGCGGTTCCCGTCGTCGTTGACTTTCCGCCCGCGGAGTTGCAGATGTACTTGGCTGCTTCCGCGCCGATCGTGAGGTTGTTCGCACGGACCACGGCGTAGATGTGGCCGCTGACGGGTCCGACGTCCATCATGACCACCGGGATGTGATGAGCGGCGGCCAGCTGGTCGGACGTGGCGATCGCCGCGCTGTCAACCGGGTTGACGAGCAGGACGTTCACCTTTTGATTGATGAAGGTCTGAATGTTCTGGGCCTGCGTCGCGGCCGAGCCGTTCGAGGAGACCGGACCATCGAGGGTCAGGCCGTCGGTCTTGGCGAAGCCCTTCTCGTACTGGACGTAGGCAGCCCAGAAGCCCGTGCTGTAGCCGGCGAGCGATACGCCGACGACGATTTTCTTCGACGCTGCATGGGCGGACGTTGCGCCCGCCGACGATGCCGACGCCATCAGGACCGCAGAAAGTCCGGCGACGGCGATCAGTGATCCGAGTGCACGACGTTTCAAAGCACACCTCCCCTTTTCATTTTTCGATAGCACCCACGCAAGTGCGTGAGCGCCAGCAGTACATGCGCTGCATCCAGTTGCGATCCAAATCGGACCGCGCCAGCTGTCCTCATCGAGCCGGAGCCGGCCGCGTGCGGCCTGGCATGACCCTTTCCCGTGGCGGACTTCTACAGCAATGACCCGATGTTTGTCAACCAGCAACCGAAAAGGCGTTATAAGATGGGCGCGGCATTGGGTCGGATCGGCCTGTTTGAACGACTTTGACCCGATGTTTCGATGATCGGTATCGTCGTCTGGAGGCGATCCATCGGACGAGGAGGCGGACAGGTGTCTGAATTCGTGGGGCTGCGGACGCGGCTGAAGCCGGGCATGGAGGAGCGCTACGACGCCGCTCACGCGGCGGTCTGGCCCGAGATCCTGGCCGCGCAGCGCGAGGTCGGCATCAAGCGGTGGCTGATCTTTCGCGACGGCCTGGACATCTTCCATTCGATCGAGTGCGAGGACTACGACCGCGCGATCTCGCAGCTCGCAGCGCTCCCGGTCAACCAGCGCTGGCAGGCTGAGATGGCCCGCTACACCGATGTCGCGCACGACTACAGCGGCGCCTCCTCGGACCGCCTCCCGTTGATCTTCAACTTCGCAGGATGAGCGCCGGCACGCGTGCCGGCGCTCGAACACCCCGCGCCGCGGGCGCAGCTGGGGCAGTCAACCGACCACTGAGGGAAGGAGCAGCATGAACGCAGCGTGCTACGTCGGCGAGCGGACGCTGACCGTGATGAGGCAGGAGCCGCGCAGCCCGGGTCGCGGCGAAGTGGCGATCGACGTCGCCTACACCGGGATCTGCGGCACGGATCTGCACATCCTGCACGGCGCCATGGACGCTCGCGTCAAGCTGCCGGCTGTACTCGGTCACGAGATGTCGGGCACGATCGGGGCGGTCGGCGACGGCGTTGACGGCTGGTCGCCGGGCGACCGCGTCACGGTCATGCCACTCGCCTGGTGCGGAAGCTGCCCGGCATGCCGCGCCGGGCACCAGCACATCTGCCATAACCTCGATTTCCTCGGCATCGACTCGCCGGGATCGATGCAGGCGAGCTGGACGGTGTCCCAGGATGTGCTCGTTGCGCTGCCGGACTCGCTCTCGCTCGCGGACGGCGCACTGGCGGAGCCGACTGCCGTCGCGGTTCACGACGTCAACCGGGCCGGCCTGCGCGAAGGCGAGCGCGCACTCGTCGTCGGCGGGGGCCCGATCGGCCTTCTGATTGCGTCCGTGGCGAGCGCGCGGGGCGCCGAGGTGCTCGTGCTCGAGCTGAGCGAACCGCGGCGCGCTTTTGCGAATGAGCTCGGGCTGCGCTCAATCGATCCGACGGCCGGCGACCTCGAGGAAGTCGTGGCGGACTGGACGGACGGCGCCGGTGCGGATGTCGCATTCGAGGTCTCCGGCGCGGTCGCCGGAATCGAGACGGCGATCCAGTCCCTGGCGGTGCGAGGGCGGCTTGTCGTCGTCGCGATCCACTCGACGCCGGCGCCCGTGAACCTGTTTCGCGTGTTCTGGCGTGAGCTGACCCTGATCGGAGCGCGCGTATACGAGCGCGCCGACTTCGAGGCGGCCGTCGGTCTGCTCGCGAGCGGCGCGGTGCCGGCGGCGAGGATGATCACGCGAATCGACCCGCTCGACGAGGTCGCCGCGGCGTTTGCGGAACTCGAGTCCGGTCGCGCGATGAAGATGCTGATCGACTGCCAGACAGGGGCCTGAGATGGACACGGTGGCGCGGAGCAAGCTCGATTCGGCGTCGATGTTCGACCTCCATGGCCGGCTCGCCCTGGTCAGCGGCGCCCGGCGGGGCATCGGCCTGGCGATGGCCGAAGCGCTCGCCGGCGCCGGCGCCGACATCGTCGGCGTCAGCGCGCAGCTCGAGGCGAACGGCAGCGAGGTTCAGCGCCGTGTCGAAGCGCTGGGCCGCCGCTTCACGGGCTTCCAGGTCGACCTGGCCGATCGAGCCGCGGTCGAGGAGTTCGCCGCCGGCCTCGCTGCCGGCGAGCGCCCGATCGACATTCTCGTCAACAACGCGGGCACGATCGCCCGCGCGCCGGCGGTCGATCACGACACCGCCACATGGGAGCGGGTGCTCGAGATCAACCTGACCGCCCCGTTCCTGCTCGCGCGAGCGCTCGGTCGCGGGATGGTGCAGCGCGGGTCCGGCAAGATCATCTTCACCGCGTCGCTGCTCAGCTTCCAGGGGGGAATCCTCGTGCCGAGCTACGCGGCCGCGAAATCGGGGATCGCCGGGCTGGTCAAGGCGCTTGCGAACGAATGGGCGCCGCACGGCGTCAACGTCAACGCGATCGCCCCCGGTTACATCGCCACCGACAACACCGAGGCGCTGCGCGCCGACCCCAGCCGCAGCCGCGCGATCCTCGAGCGAATTCCAGCCGGACGCTGGGGCGACGCCGCCGATCTCGCGGGCGCAACCGTATTTCTCGCGTCGCGGGCCTCCGACTACGTGTGTGGGACGATCATCGCCGTGGATGGCGGGTGGCTGGCGCGTTGATTGACGATGAGGTCCTCGAGCGCCTCTGCGCGAGGGGCGTCGTTCCCGTCGTCGTTACCGACGATGTCGACCTCATGCCGGCACTCGGCGACGCGCTCAAGGCGGGCGGCCTGCCCGTCGCGGAGGTGACGTTCCGCCGGCCTGCGGCCGTTGAGGCGCTTCGGCGGCTTGCTCTGGACCGCGACCTGCTGGTGGGGGCGGGCACCGTGGTGCGCCCGGAGCAGGTTGACCTAGCGCGCGACGCCGGAGCGCGCTTCGTCGTCATGCCCGGGTTCAGCTCACGCGTGGTCGAACGCTGCCGCGAGGTCGGCATGCCGGTGGTTCCCGGCGTTTGCACGGCAACCGAGGTGATCGCGGCACTGGACCTCGGCATCGGGCTGGTGAAGTTCTTTCCGGCGGCAGCCGCCGGCGGCCCGGCGGCGGTGGGCGCGTTGCAGGCGCCTTTCCCCGAGGTTCGCTTCATCCCAACCGGCGGGGTGAGCGCCGCCAACGCCGCCGAGTATCTGGCCTTGCCTTCGGTGGCCGCCGTCGGCGGCAGCTGGATGGTCGCCGCGTCGCTCGTGCGCGACGGCGACTTCGCCGCCGTCGCGGAGCTCTCCGCGCAGGCCGTCACGATCGCCGCGCAGGCGCGCGCGTGAGCGCACTCGCGATCCGCAGCGCCGGCGACTGCCGCTACGACCTCGTGGCGCTGGGCGAGGTCATGTTGCGCCTGGACCCGGGCGAGGGGCGCGTGCGCACGGCGCGCCAGTTCCGCGCCTGGGAGGGCGGCGGCGAGTACAACGTCGCGCGCGGCCTGCGGCGGTGCTTCGGCCAGCGCACCGCGATCGTGACGGCGCTCGCGGATAACGACGTCGGCCGCCTGCTCGAGGATCTCATCCTCCAGGGGGGCGTCGACAGCTCGCTCGTGCGCTGGGTCGGCGATGACGGCATCGGCCGGACCGTGCGAAACGGCCTCAACTTCACCGAGCGCGGCTTTGGCGTGCGCGGAGCGATCGGCGTCTCTGATCGCGGCAACACCGCGGCCTCGCAGCTTGACCGCGGCCAAATCGACTGGGAGCACCTCTTTGGCGAACTCGGCGTGCGCTGGCTGCACACCGGAGGCATCTTTGCGGCACTGTCGCAAACCACGCCGGGGGTGGTCGAAGAGGCGATCGCCGCGGCCGCGCGCCATGGCACGATCGTCTCCTACGACCTCAACTACCGGCCCAGCCTGTGGCGGGGGATCGGCGGCATCGAGCGCGCGCGGGAGGTCAATCGCAGGCTCGCCCGTCAGGTCGATGTCATGATCGGCAACGAGGAGGACTTCACGGCGTGCCTCGGGCTCGAGGTCGAAGGCGTCGACGCGAACCTGAGCGAGCTGGACAGCGGGTCGTTTCGGGCGATGATCGAGCGAGCCGGCGCGGAGTTCCCGAACTTCCAGGTGATCGCAACGACGCTGCGGGCCGTGCGCAGCGCGACAGTCAACGACTGGGGCGCGATCGCCTGGTCACGCGCCGACGGCTTCGTCGAGGCGACGCCCCGGCCCGGGCTCGAGGTACTCGATCGCGTCGGCGGCGGCGACAGCTTCGCCTCGGGCCTGATCTACGGTCTGATGGAGCTCGGCGACCTGCGCCTGGCTGCGGAATACGGCGCGGCACACGGTGCTCTGGCGATGACGACGCCTGGCGACACCTCGACCGCAACACTGGCGGAAGTGGCAGCGCTGGCAGGTGGCGCCGGCGCGCGCGTCAAGCGCTAGGCGGCGGCCATCGGCAGCGGCGCCGGGTGGCACGCGGGGCCGATCGGCTCGAAGGACTTGTAGCCGAGCACGAACTCACGGTGGCCCAGCGACTCCGAGACGGTGAGCCGCCCCGCCGCGACCTCGGCCACCAGCCCGCGGATCTCCGCCGCGACGTCATCGAGCGTGCCTCGGCCGTCGAGGATCCGGCCGGCGTCGATGTCCATGTCCTCGCTCAGCTGTGCGTAGGTCTCGGGATTCGCGCAGACCTTGATCACGGGAGCGATCGCCGATCCGACGACCGACCCGCGACCGGTCGTGAAGAGGATCGCGTGCGCCCCGCAGCTGATCAACTCGGCGATCTCGACGCTGTCGTTGATGTTCGGGAAACCCCAGCGGGAGTCCCCGTCGGGGACCACGTCGAGCAGGAAGAGGCCGTTGCGCTCGGGGATGTCGCCCGGCTTGATCAGGCCATGCACCTGCCCGCGCCCGCTCTTGCTGTAGGCGCCGAGCGACTTCTCCTCGATCGTCGTCAGGCCGCCGGTCGCGTTGCCGGCGGCGAAACTCGGGTAGCCCATCGCGACGCTGTAGCGCTCCGCCTTGGCGACCGACTCGCGCAGTTCGACCGCGAGCTCAGGCGTCGCCGCGCGTTGCGCGAGATCCTCTTCGCAGCCAACCATCTCAAGCGTCTCTTCGAAGATGCACGTCGCTCCAGCCCCGACGAGCGCGTCGAAGGCGCGCCCCACGGCAGGATTTGCGGTCAGTCCGCTGGTGCCGTCACTTCCCCCGCAGACTGTCCCGATCGTCAGCTCCTCGATCGTCATCGCGACCCGCTCGGCGCCGGCGAGCGCGGCGATCTGCGATGCGACCCAGGCGCGTCCGGCAGCGACGGTGCTGCGCGTGCCCCCCCGCTCCTGGATGACCAGCGTCTCCACCGGGCGTCCGCTGTCGGCGACGATTTCCTGCAGCTCCGTGCGTGGGAGCGACTCACAGCCGAGCGAGACGAGCAGCACCGCGCCGACGTTCGGATGCGTGCACAGGCGAGACAGCATGCGAAAGGCGTAACCGTTCGGATAGCAGCCGGGGAACCCGACGACATGAACCCCGTCGTCGCCATAGGGCGCCGCGATCTCCCGCGCGACGTGATGCGCGCACTCGACGAGGTAGGCCACGGCGACGACGTTGCGAATCCCCTTGCGGCCGTCAGCGCGACGGTAGCCCGACCACTCAGCCGGCACCGGGGTGCTCACCGCGTTTCCTCCTCGAGCTCGATCGGGATGTGGTCGCTGCGGAGATTGTGGGAGTGGACGTGCTCACCGGGCTCGATTGCCCTCGTTGCCGTGCCGATCGGCACGCCGACCTTGAACACCCGATCTCCGGCTGCGATCGGCACGGCCGCCAGCTTGTTACCGACGTCGAGGTGCGCCGCCATCGTCCAGATCTCCCCGGAGAGGCCGGCGAAGGAATCGCCGGCGTCGACGTGGCGGGCAAGGACCACGACATTGTCGTGTTCGCCAAGACGAACGTAGGGCGCGGGCGCCGCGCCGTTCACCGTGGCGCCGCGGAGGCCGTGCTGAGTTGACTCGTCGAGTTCTGCCATGGCGCGGTGCCCTCCTAAAGGACCCGGTAGCGAGCCCACACCGACTCGAGCGTGGCACCACCGAGGAGCTCCTCGAGCACGCTGCTCTCGCGCCTCGCGCGCTCGTTTGCAGCGGCGACCGCTTCGTTCTCCACATCGGCCGGCACGACGACGACGCCGTCATCGTCGGCGAGCACCAGATCGCCAGGCGCCACGAGCACGCCTCCACACGTCACCGGGCGATCGGTGCCGGTGATCTCCAGCCGCGCCCGAAAATCGATCGGCCTCGTGCCGGCGGCGAACACGGGAAAGCCGAGCGCGCGAATCCGATCGCCGTCACGTGCGTAGCCGTCGCAGACGACGCCGGCCGCTCCGCGTCCGATTGCAGCCGCCGAGAACAGCTCGCCCCAGAACGCGCTTCGCGTCGAGCCGCCGGAGGCGATCACGACGACCGTCCCGGCAGCGAGGCCATCGATGAAGGCGATCGCCGCATCGTAGGGATCGTCGGTGTCGTGGTCGACGGGCGCGAACTGCACTGTGGCGGCGCGCCCGGCCGCGCGCGCCCCTGTTGCGAGCGGCGCGATGGCCGCATCCATAACCTGGCTGCGGCGGCCGACGGCATCGAGTGAATCGGCAAGCTGAGCCGTGGACACGGCTTGGTCGAGCTTTTCGCCAGGTTCGGACATGTCACAGCTTGTATCAGACCGACGCCGCCGGGCGAGCGCCAGCCCCAGGGTGCCCGGGTTCGATTCGCTACGCTCTCGCGCTGCCCGACAGGGCGCCGGGAGACCGTTCCGCCCCGCCTGCGCAACAACCAACAGCGAGGAAATCGATGTCGCGCATTCGTGTCGTCCTAGCTTCAGCGTGCGTCGCGTTCCTGCTCGCCGGGTGCGGCGGCGAGAGCGCGACGGCCAAGTTCCTCGCAAGGGCCAACGCGATCTGTGTCGCGACCAACCGGCAGCTCGGCGCGCTGGCGACTCCCGGGAAGGCGGTGGTCGGGACCCCGGCTGTCCTCCTCGCCAAGCAGGCCGCCCTGGTCGCCAAGGAGGCGCCGATCGATCAGTCGGAGCTGCAGGCGCTGCGCACCGTCGAGGCACCGGCAGGCGAGCGCAGCGCGTACGCTGACGCACTCGCGCAAGCTCGCGCGGATGTGTCGCTGCTGCCGAAGATCGCGGCTGCGCTGCGCGGCAAGAGCAAGGCTGCGCTGACCTCGATCACGCAGCAGAGCAGCGCGCTCAGCGACATCGCCGTCGCCGCGATGAAGCGGCTGGGACTGCGCCAGTGCGCGCGCAACCTGTGACGCACAGCGCGGTCCGCCGAGCAGCGGGGCCAGCTGCGCCGCTGACCGCGCGCGCCTGATCGCGGCGCCTCAACACTCGTTCTAACCCCGGCCGAGCTCCCCCCGGCGCAGCCCCGTCCGGAGCTGTCGCACAACCACCCTCACGCCACCAGGCCAAGCGGCGGCCAGAACTCAAGTCGCAGCCTGCGATTGCCGAAAAGCGCGTGTGACTCCTAAAGCCGCGAAACGCGAACGGTGGCGGGCGATTTCTCGCTGCGGCGTGCATGCAAAATGGCGCCGCGGCGGTCGGCTGAAAGGCGACGGCGGATTCACTCTGATCGAGCTGCTCGTGGCGATGGCGCTGGCCCTGATCGTGTTGGGAACAGCCGCCCTCTTGTTCGTGACCGGCCAGGTCGACGCAACGAGCGCGATCACCAGAGCTGACGCTGTCCAGACCGCAAACGCCGGCCTACGCGAGATGGATCAGGACCTGCTGCAGGCGTACGAGGTCGAGTATCCGACCAGCACGTCCTACAGCAGCCCAGGCTGCACGGCCGTGTCGGCGGCCGGGGTGCAGCTGTGCAACCAGATCGATGTCCTCGCCCGATCGGGCTCAGGCACCGACTACGAGGTGCGCTACGACTGCGCCGTCGCGAGCACCGCGATCACGACCGACCGCTCGTGCTGGCGCTATGAGTGCAGCGCAAGCGCAGCGACTGGGAGCAATTCGTCCTGCCTCGCGACGACCGGCGGCGTGGCAGCGCGGATGGTGATCGACGATGTGATCAACGGAACGACCGCGGCGCCGGTGTTTTCGCTCTGCTACCAGTCGAGTTCCACGACCGGATCCTCGTGCGCACCGGGAGCAGCGCGGCCAACGTCCGGGACGGTGACGGTCGACGTGCCCGCCGCCGGCACACTCTCCACGGCGAGCAACGGCGACCCGGCCACGGTACTCCTCAGCGACGGGATCTTCATGCCGAACCTGAGCTACGGCCAATGAGCGTCGCCGCCCACACCCGCAAGCTTCAGGCGCGCCGACGCGTCTGGAGAGTGCAGCGGCAAAATGGCTTCACCGCCATCGAAGTGCTCGTCGCGATGCTGGTGCTCGTCGTCGGGCTGCTCGGGTACTTCGACACGCTGACCGCCTCAGGCTCCTCGATCACCGCCGCGGAGCGAGCGGCGGAGATGACGCAGATCGGAGACCAGACACTGCAGTCCATCGAAGCGCTGCCCTACGCGAGCGTCGCCGACAGCTCGACACCGACCCAGACGACCACGACCGATGAGACGAACCCCACCTACTACCTCGTCACCGGCCCCGTAGCAGGCTCGAGTTGCACGACCGCGGCCATTTGCTATCAGTGGGATCCCACGAACACGTCGAGTGCCGAGCCCGTCGCACTCGACACGACGAACGGAAAGGTTGCTCCCGGCCCGACGGTGGCGGTCGTTCCCTCGCCGAACGCCGCCGGGTGCACAACGACCGCCACCGCGAACTGCCAGGCCACGTTCGCCGTATACGCGTTCGTCACCGACGCGACCGACCCCGTCTGCGCGCAGACAGGCGTCACGTGCGCCTCGTCGACGAGCTACAAGCGGATCACCGTGGCCGTCAAGAACACGGGACCGGGAGCGCCGTTCAGTCCCCTGTACTTCTCGACGTTCGTCGGGAACAACGTCGGCGGCTCAAACAACCCGCTGACCGCGACCGGGCCGACCGGACCGACCACGAACTGCCTCGACGGCGCGACCACCGTTCCGTGCACCCACTGAGACCCCCCAGCCAGATCGCCTGCGGAGCGCCGGCGCCGAGGCGCAGGCGCACCGCAAGTCGAGGAGACTCGCTCCGCGATGAGCGTGGATTCGCGCTCGTGTTCGCGCTGCTGATCCTCATGGCGCTCACGATTGGCATGGTCGGAATCGGCGCCGCCGTCGTCGGCGCCGCCCACCAAAGCGCGCGCGAAAGCGCCGCTGACAGCGCCTCGGGCGCTGCCGCCGCGGGGGCCGAGGCGGCCCTCTTCAGACTCAACACAACCGGCGCGACCACAAGTGGCACAGGCTCCGTTGGCAGCAACGCCAGCTACGCCTACGCGGTCTCGATGCTCACCAGCCCGAGCGACCCCTGCGCGGGCCTGTGGGTGCAGAACTCGGGGCAGAGCCTGGAACAGGCGTGCATCACTTCGACGGGAACGGTGAACGGCGTGAGCGAGCGAATCGAGGAGCGCGTCGTCGCATACACACCCGCCGCGTCGTTGTTTCCGGTAAACGGGCTGATGGCGGTCAACGGCTTCACAGCGGCCGGCGACGTCGGCGGCACCTTCGACCTCGGGTCAAACGGCCAGATGACGTTCACAAACCAGATCACGATGACCGGGCAGCTCGAATATCCCTCGGCGATCCCTCCGAACACACCGCAGCAGAACGAGTGCTCGGGAAACTGCGTCCCCGTGGCGGAGTCAACTCCGATCAGCGTCCCCACGCTCGCCGCGAGCGCCTACGCCAGCGCCGAGACGAGCAACAACGACGCGGCAGTCAGCTGGCCGGCAGGCTTCACCTACGACCCCTCAACCCAAACTGTGACGCAGAGCGGCGTCAACAACGCCACCGTCGCGTTCCCGGCCGGGACCTATTACTACTGCGGCGTCGATCTGGGCGGCGGCACGACGTCAATGATCCAAACGACGAGCTGGCCCGTCAAGATCTACATCGACTCCACCGCAGGCGGGCGATGCACGAGCGGAACGGGAAGCCTGACGGCATCAAACGGCCTATCGATCACCAACAGCTCCGGTGTCGCCGACAACGTGCAGCTCTATTTCTACGGCGATCCGCCGTGCACGACGAGTTGCGCGAGCACCTTCGCGGTCAACTCACAGAGCTACGACGCCGACGTCTACGCCCCCTATTCAAGCATGACGGTCGCCGGCGGCGGCACCTTCACCGGAGTCGCCGTGATCGGCGATCTCACCGCCAACGGCGCCCTCACCGTCACCGCCCAGGGACCGTCAGGGAGTGGCGCGACCGGCTCCACCGCGACCTATTATCCGGCAGCACACACTGACTGCATCCCGCCTACGACCGCCGGCGGTACCAGCGGAACCTGCTGACCGCAGGCCGCCCCCTCGCTCAGCCCCGCAGTGGGTCGAGCCACGGCGCACGACAACCCAATCGCTCAGCTATGCGTGAAAGGCCTTGACCTCGTTGTAGAGCCGCAGCACCAGGTTCGCGGCTCCGTGCAGGTTGTCCAGCGTGTCGCGAACCTCCGGCACCTGCTCGATGCGCCGGCGGTCCTCGACGCTTCGCATCTCGATGACGGCCGCGACGGAGGCGCGATCCTCGCTCTCGAGGATCCTCGCCGACACGAACCCGGGATCGGTCGCGATCTGGTGGGCGAAGAGCTCAGCCAAGCGATCGACGCATCCTCCCTCCTGCTCGGGATCAACGTTCCAGACATGGATGAGGACGGGACCTTCGGGCATTCACGCACCTCGCTTTCGCGCTCGCAGCGGCGTGCCCGGCAGGGCCGCCTTGCTGGCGATGATAGCCCGCGCGTTGCTCGCCGCCTCAGCGGTCGCGCACGTGGTGTCCAACTCGCGCCGCGGCCCTCGCCCGCGAGCCACAGGGCGCCACCGACCGCAGGCCCACGGGGCGGTCGGAGCACCACTCGCTTGACACGAGCATAGTATGCGCGCATACTATCTCGATGATCACTATCGCAACTGCTCACGCTGACTCCTCGGCTGCTGCGTCAGCCTTCTTTGCCCGCTGGGCCGACGTGGCCACCTGGGGGGAGTGGAACGTGGATACGGCGTGGGTCCGTCTTGACGGACCGTTTGTCGAAGGGACCACAGGAATGCTCAAGCCGAAGTCCGGCCCGAAGGTCAAGTTCGTGATCGAGACGCTCATACCCGACCGCGAGTTCGTCGACGTCTCGCTGCTGCCCGGCGCGCGCCTGACCTTCCGTCACCTGATCACAACCCGGCCGGCCGGCGGCAGCACGATCGACGTAACCGTCACGATGGACGGCCCGCTCCGTTGGCCTTGGGCTCGAATCCTCGGGAACGGGTTCCGGGCCAGTGCGCAACCAGACCTGAATCGCCTCGTGCAAGCGGCGCAGGCGCCGCGATGAAGTACTGGCTCGCGATCGTCTCCCGCGATCACGTCAAACGCGGCGTCGACTTGGGCATAGCCCAGATCGGCCATGGCAAGCGAGCCGGCGTGGCGCGGATGCATGCCGGTGACTGGCTGATCTACTACTCCGCGCGCGCCAGCCTCACGAGCAAAGAGCCGTTGCAGGCCTTCACCGCGATCGGCCAGATCTCAGAAGGGCCGGTCTGGCAGGCGGACGAAGGCGACTTCAAGCCGTGGCGTCGGTCAGTCACCTATGTCGAGGGCGCTGCCGACGCACCGATCGGGCCGTTGACGCAGAAGCTCGAGCTCACGTCCGTGCCGAACTGGGGCTACCAACTCCGGCGAGGACTCGTTGAACTCACAGAGCGTGACTTCAGGACGATCCGGACCGCGATGGGAGTGCGGGAGTGACTGGCCACGGGCTCGCCACCGAATACGAGGCCGCCGAGGACAGCCCAGGGCTTCTCCTCTGGCAGGTGACAAATCGCTGGCAATCAGCTCAGCGCGCCGCGCTCAAGCCGCTTGGCCTGACCCACGTGCAATTCGTGCTGCTCGCCTCACTCGTCTGGCTACGCAGCGACGGAGCGGTCACCCAGCGCATGCTTGCCGACCACGCCGCCACGGACCCGATGATGACATCCCAAGTGGTACGGGTACTGGAGGCGCGGGGCCTCATTGAGCGAACGCACCATCCCGCCGACAGGCGAGCGCGATCGCTGAGCGCCACCGCTCGCGGCCGCCGGCTCGCGGACAAGGCGGTGCTCGCCGTCGAGGCGTGCGACGGCGCCTTCTTCAAGCCGCTCCCCGACACCGGCAGCTTCGTGAGAGACCTCAGGGCGCTGAGCGGTGGGCACCGAGCAGGGTGACGGCGCGCAAGCTGTGCTCACCACCGCCCGGTCTCGGAGCGTTGCACCGGCTGGCCGCCTGCTCACGTCGCGAGTGAGCTGGCAGCAGCCCGCGAGCGGGCGCGGGATTCCAACTTTGGATCCAGCTGCGCCCGTTGGGGCACGTAAACGCACGACGCTCGGAGCGCCCCCGCGAGCGGTGGCGGTCGGGTCTCGGAGGCGGCGCGAATAGACTTCGCGACGTGCAGATCGAGCTGGACGTCAACGGCGAGCGCTACCACCTCGACGTTGACCCGATGCGCCGACTCCTCACGGTGCTGCGTGACGACCTCGGCCTGACCGGAACGAAGCTGGGATGCGGCGAGGGAGCGTGCGGTGCGTGCGCGGTGCTCCTGGACGAGGTCCCCGTGAACTCCTGCCTGCTGCCGGTCGGCGCGGTCGCGGGCCGGCCGGTCGTGACGATCGAGGGAATCTCGGCATCTGGCCTGACTCCACTTCAGGAGGCGTTCGTCGCCGAGGACGGGCTGCAGTGCGGGTTCTGCACTCCGGGGCAAGTCGTATCCGCGACGGCCCTCCTCGCAACGAACCCGCATCCGAGTCGCGAGCAGATTCGTGCTGCGATGTGCGGAAACCTGTGTCGCTGCGGGGCCTACCCCAAGATCGAGCTTGCGATCTTGCGCGCGGCGGCCGTCTCGCCATGAAGAAGATCCGCACCGGCAAGGTGGTCTATGAGGGCTTCGAGTTCGCGATCACGGCTGTGTACGACGATTCAGACGAGTGGCTGCCGGCGTGGGACGCATCTGCGGAACTTGCGCTCGTCGGAAAGCCGACTCCACGCATTGACGGCTCGCAGCGCGTGACGGGGGCGGCGCGCTTCACGGTTGACATTCAGTTGCCGCGCATGCTGCACGCAGCAGTCCTGCGATCACCGGTCGCCAACGGACGCGTGGTGGGCCTCGACCTCGAGGCCGCAAGAGCGGCCCCGGGCGTGCGTGCCGTGGTCGGGCCCGAAGAGGCGGTGGGCCAGGGACGGTCGCCGCTGGAAACCGAGCCGCAGTATGTCGGAGCACCTCTCGCGGCCGTCGCCGCCGAGACACTCGAGCAGGCCCGCAGCGCGGTTTTACGGCTCGCGCCGGAGATTGACGTGCTGCCGTTCGAGGTGGATATCGACGAGGCGCTCAGGGCACAGCGCTTCACCAACGAGCCGAGTGAAAACGTCCGCGGCCAGCCGGGGTCCTTCGAGTCCTCAGAAGTGCGCGTCGAACTTCAGATCGCAACTCAGTTCCACATCCAAACCCCACTCGAGCCGCACGCCGCAGTCGCCGACTGGCAGGACGATGAGCTCACCGTCTGGTCTTCGACGCAGGGAATCTTCCAGGTTCGAGATGAGCTAGCCAAGCGCTTCGGCCTCGACCGCACCCGTGTTCGCGTGATCGCGGACTACATCGGCGGCGGCTTCGGCAGCAAGATCGGCACCGGGACCGAGGGAATCCTGGCCGCCGAGCTCTCCCGTCGTGCGCGGCGCCCCGTGAGCCTTGTGTTCACACGCCGAGAGGAGCTGCTCGACGGCGGTCACCGTGCAGCCACACGCCAGACGATCCGGCTAGGAGCGCGCCGGGATGGGAGTCTCGTTTCCTCGGAACTCGACTGCCTGATCGGCATGGGAGCGAGCGGAGGCATGGTGCCCATGGTGCACTCGCCGGCCTTGTCGGCTTACGACTGCGAGAACGCGCACACCATGCGCTTCCCCGTCAAGTTGAACCTCCGGCCCGTCAACGCATTCCGCGCTCCCGGGTTCGTCGAGGGCACGACCGGCTTGGAACAGGCGATGGATGAACTGGCGCAAGCACTGGGAATCGACCCGCTCGAGCTGCGCCGGCGGGCTCACGCCGATCGAGACCAGGGAACCGGACGCCCATACTCCGCCAAGTCACTCCTTGCTTGCTACGACCGTGCCGCGGCGCTCTCCGGCTGGGCGCACCGCGATGCGCTGCGCACGGAGATCTCGGACGACGGGCTGCTGCGGGGGCTCGGCTGCGCAAGCCAGATGTGGTTCGGCTCCTCGCAATCGAGCGCTTGCACGATTCGCCTGGGCGCCGATGGCATCGCCACGGTGGTTACCGGGACACAGGACATAGGCACCGGATCTCTGACGCTGGCACAGATCGTGGCCGCCGAGGAACTCGGCCTGCCTCTGGATCGCGTGCGCGTGACCGGCGGCGACACGAGGCCGAATGTTCACGCACCGACCTCAGGAGGCTCGGTCACAACCGCCAGCATCACTCCCGCCGTGAGGTCCGCGGCCGCGAGCGTCCGCCGCGGCCTGCTCGAGCTCGCCGGCGAGATGTATGACATTTCGCCCGAAGATCTAGTGCTTCGTGACGGACGCATCCAATCCGTGGACGGCGCGCTCGACCACCCCTACACCGATCTGACGAGCACGTTCGGCAGCGGAACCGTGGACGGCTCGGGCGCGCGCACACTTGCCAGCGCCGACTACTCGATCAACACCTGGGGCTGCCAGGTCGCGCAGGTCGCGGTGGACCCGGGGCTGGGCACTGTGATCGTGGAACGGGTCTGGGCGGTGCACGACGTGGGGCGGATCATCAATCCGCTCACCGCTTCAAGCCAAGTCGAGGGCGGCATCCTGCAGGGCGTCGGCTATGCGCTGACAGAGGAGCGGGTGGTGGACCCGACCACAGGTGCACCAACGAACGCCACGCTCGACGATTACAAGCTGCTCACGATCGCAGACACGCCGTCGATCATCGTCGAGTTCATCAACGCGCCCGACACGATCGCCGCGAACACCGGCGCGAAGGGATTGGGCGAGCCGCCGATCATCCCCACGGCGGGCGCGATCGCAAACGCCTTCGCGCATGCCACGGGCAGGCGCTGCCACACGCTTCCGCTGACGCCGGCCCGCGTGCTCGAGGCGCTCGCATGACGCTGGCCTACGAGCGGCCCGCGACGTTGGAGGAGGCCCTCGGGCTGCTCGGCCGACCCGGTGCAATGCCGATGTTCGGCGGGACCGACCTGATCGGTCAAATCGACCGCGGCATCATCGAGCCCCAGTTGCTCGTCGACATGCAGCACACAGGTCTCCATGACATCAAGGAAGCCGGCGAAGGCTTGTCGATCGGCGCCGGCGTGACGCTCGCGGCGCTCGCTGCCTCGGCGCTCGTGGGTCCGTATACGGCGATCATCAGCGCTGCCTCGAGCGCGGCTTCCCCGATTCTCCGCAATGTCGGCACGGTTGGTGGCAACCTCTGCCAGGGCACGCGCTGCTGGTATTTCCGCGGCGAGGACTGGCACTGCTGGCTGGGCGGGGGCGACACCTGCTACGCACAAATCGGCGATCACCGAAAGCACGGTCTCAAGCCGGGCGACTGTATCTCGGCGCATCCGTCCGACCTTGCTCCGGCGCTCGCAGCGTGCGGCGCACGCGTCGTGGTGGTCTCCGCGAGCGGTGAGCGCGTGCTCGACCTCTCGGATCTCTACCGGACCCCCAGCGAGGACAACCGCTCCCTCGTCACGCTCAGCCAAGGCGAGATCATCAGCGAAGTGCTCCTACCGCGGCCGGCCCTGCGCTCATCCTTCAGGCGCCTCGGCGAGCGGCAGGCGTTCTCGTTCCCGCTCGTCTGCGTCGCCGCCGCCCTGCGTGACGGCGACGTGAGCGCGTTCGCGGGCGGAGTGGCCAACATCCCCGTGCGGATCGATCCGCTCGATCCGCTTGCAGATCTGCCCGGCAACCCGCAGACGATGTGGAAGCGCACGGCGCTTGCCACGTTGACAACGCGCGTGCTGGACGACATCGCCCAGTTGTAAGCGGGGCGCGGGGGCTGAGCTCCAGCCTGGCTCGGCTCAACGTCGCAGGCGAGTGACTCGACGACCCCCAGCTCGAACCCGCGAGCCGATGACCATCGACCTCTACGCCGGCACTCAAGCCGTGTCACAGCGAACGGCCACTCCTCACCCGGTCCCACAGCCGCAACGAGTCGCGGCAGATCGCTGTCAGCTCTCCGGCGGGTGGTATCCCTTCTCCTTCTTCGCGACCTTGCCGTCTTTCTCCAGCTGCGGGAGAACTCGATAGAGATAGTTGGGCTTGATTTTCATCCGCTTTGCAAGATCCTGGAGCGTGATCCCAGGATGGCGGTGAACGAGCTTCAAAGCCTGCTGTGCGCGCGCACCACTCCCACTAGGACGACCGCGGCCCTTGGCTGCGGTGCTTGTCGCCGCCGCCCGCGTGCGCTTGATAGCGCTCTTAGCCGCTTGCTCGCTACGGCTACCAGCGCCGCTCAGTGCATCAAGGGCCTTGCGCACGTGCGCATGTTCCTCAATCAGCGGCTCAAGTTCATGCAGGCGCTTTTCCAGGTCACTTCGGATCTTGCTCAGTAGATCTGCCATGCGGCCGCCTCCTATTACGATCGTGTCAGGAACACTTAGCGTATCGCTCGAGTCCGACACGTCCGCCCGCCCGCCGGGCCAGATGCACAGGGCGGCGTGTTGTCCCATGAAATATCCACCTCGGTAGAGGCACTCACGTAGCGCTTGAGCGCAATCGCACAGCGCTTGAGCACCGGTGACAGACACTGCCGTGACGTCCGGCGTACTCGGGACCATCGACGGAGATGTCTTCCCCGACCGGCGCAAGCTGTCTCTGAATTGCCCAGCGCGCCGGCGAGTCGGGTCGCTCCGCCGCTCCGCAGGCTTGCCGTTGGCGTCAGCGTCCTCTCACTCCTCACCGCGGGGTGGCTCTTCCCTGGCGCGAGCCGGGCGGGCTCAAACGGGCTCGACGGGCCGCCGGCGTCATCGGCTGCACGCCCACCCGCCCAACTGCCCGCCAGCACCGCCGTGGGCCTGCGGGTGCTCACCTTCGTCGACCGCACCCGCGTGGCGGCCTTTCACACCGGTGCGGTCACGCCGCGCACGCTGGTCACCCAGATCCGCTACCCGGCGCTTGGGCCGGCGGGCGCCAACGACCTACGGGACGCGCCCCCGCTGACCGCCGCGGGCCCGTTCCCGCTGATCGTGTTCGGACCAGGCTTCGGCGAGACGCCCAGCCCTTACGCCCGCCTGCTCGATGCCTGGGCGCGCGCCGGCTACGTGGTCGCGGCGCCGCTCTTCCCGCTTACCCAGAAACACGTTCCCGGAGGGCGGCGCCAGCGCGACCTCGTCAATCAGCCCGGTGACATGCGCTTCGTCACCACGCGCATGCTGCACGAGAATCAGCTGTCGGCGAGCTTCCTGTACGACCTGATCGCCCCGCACCTGATCGCCGTCGCCGGCCAGTCCGATGGTGCCGCGACCGCACTTGCCGACGCACTCGACCCGGAGTTCGCGGATCCGCGGGTGCGCGCCGCGGTGATCCTCTCCGGCGCCGAGCTGACCAGCATCGACGACAACATCCACTTCCCCGCCGAGGGACCGGCGCTGCTCGCCGCACAGGGCACGCGCGACGAGCTCAACGAGCCGGCCGCGACGCAGCGGTTCTTCGACCTGGCGCCGCGGCCGAAGTTCCTGCTGACGCTGATCGGCGCGACCCACCTTCCCCCGTACACAACTCAGCAGCCCTATCTCGGCATCGTGGAACGAGTGACGATCGCATTCCTCGACCACTACCTGCTCGCGCGCCACGCAAGCCTGGCGCGCATGCACCGCTCCGGCGACGTCCGCGGAGTGGCCCAGCTGAGCGACTGAATGCTCGGTCCGCGCCCCGGCGCGAGCGGCGAGACCGTGGGCAGGTCATTGCGCTCACAGATCTCAGATTGCCGTAGCCGCACAGTCAAGCGGCGCCGCACTGTGGACAGCCGACCATCACTTCAAGCGACTCGTCCCCATTCTCGAGGGTCTAGAACTCCGCCTGATCGGCTAACCGCGGACGCTTCGGAGCGCGCTCGAGGACGTGCTTGGTGGCCTTCGTGAGCGTCGCGCCGCGTGACGATGGGCTCGAGCAGACGCTCTGACACAGGCGCTCTCACCAGCTCAGCCAACCCACGGGAGAGCCGTCCGTAGACGCGAGGGCGTCGCCCGGGCGGGGATCGGCCACGCCACGTCGGCGGCGATGAGATGTGCCCGCACGCGCGCCCGGCGGGTCTCCGTCGCAACCGCGACGGCATAGCCGTCCGGCCCGCCGGCGAGGTCGCACACGCGTAGGGCTCCGACGCCCGCTCCGTCCACGACGGGGCGGTCGCGCCTCACGTCGACTCGTCCGGGCGCGATGGCAAGGCCGACGCCGAGCGCCTTGACGACCGCCTCCTTGCGCGTCCACAGGCGAATCAGCGCAGCGCGGCGCAGCGGTGCCGGCAACCGCTCGAGCTGCCGGCGTTCGTGGACCGTGCATACCCGGCGGGCGAGATCGTGGTCGGCCTCGACGCGGTCGCTGCGCTCGATGTCGACGCCGACGGGCCGCGTGCTGACGGCGCAGGCAACGAACTCTCCGCTGTGGCCGACGGCGAGCATGAGCCCGGGATTGCCGGCAACGATCGGGCGGCCGCCCTCTTCGTGGTCGATGACAACCGACGCGACGTCCATGTCGGCGCGGGTGGCGAGCAGGCGCACAAGCGCTGCGTGAGCAAGCAGGGAGCGGTCGCGGTCATCGCCTCGACGGCGATCCGACCGATGCACGCCGCCCAGCAGGACCCGCGCCGCCCGCAGCCCGAGCGGTCCCTCCTCGGTGACCTTGATCAGCCATACATCGGTGCTCGCGCGCCGCGGCATGACGCCCGGCGGGCGCATCAGGGCGACCGCGTCGAGGGGCCCACTTTTCACCCGTGTGCCGACCACCATCTTATTAAGACCACCAGCTTCAGGAGGATCTGACCGTGTATGTTCGACCAGTGCCCGGGCGGTCGACCAACACCGCAAGCCCGGCCTCGATCGCGTTGCGCGATGCGGCCGCCACGCGCCCGCAAGACGTCGCGATCCAGGTCGACGACCAGTGTGTCAGCTTCGGCGACCTGAACTCCCAGGCGGACTGCCTGGCACAGCGGCTGATCGCAGAGGCCGGCGCCGGCGACCGCATAGCGCTGCGCGCCAATGGCACCCACGCGTCCGCCGTCGGCTTCGTCGCGATTCAGCGCGCCGGGATGGTGTCCGTCCCCGTCGATCCAACCGCGCCCGCCGACCGCGTACGGCAGATCCTCGCCGACGTCGAGGCTGCGGTGCTACTGACCGACGTCGAGGACGACGACGGCCTGCACGAACTCAGCGGCCATCCGCTCACCTTCGGCGCGCAAGCGGATCCGCTGCCAGTCGACCGCGAGCGCGGCGAGCTCGTCTCGATCGTCTACACGTCTGGATCGACCGGGACGCCCAAGGGGATCATGTGCGGGCGCGAGCAGACCGACGAGACGTTCGCGATGCTCCCCCATTACGGGATTTCGGCCGGCGCGCGGCTCGGGGGCCTGGTCGGCGGGACCGTCGGCTATGTCGAGCGCTTGATCGGCGCGGCCCTCTTCCTCCAGGAGACGTTCGTCTCCTACGAGATACGCCGACTCGGCATCGTGCCCCTCGGGCCGTGGCTCGAGAGCGAGCACATAGCCGCCTTCGTGACGGTCCCGACGGTGCTGCGGCATCTGCTCTCCACTCTGCCGTCCGAGCAACGCTTCCCCGATCTGCGCACCGTCGTGCTCGGGGGCGAGGCCTCCACCTGGGAGGACGTCGTCCGCCTGCGCGCTCATTTATCGCCGGCTGCGACCATCGTCAACGCTTTCGGGCTGACCGAGGCGGCGGGCGTCGCGTCCGTGTTCATCACCGCGCAGACGCCGGTTGGCAGCGGCCCTCTCCCGGCCGGCCACGTTGCCGCGACGGCCAAGGTGACGATCGTCGGCGAAGATGGCGAGCCTGTCGCGGCGGGTGAGCGGGGAGAGATTGTGGTTGAGGGTCCCGGCTGCGCGCTCGGCTACTGGCGGCGTCCCGACCTAACCGCGGCGGTCTTTACCGTGATGCCGAGCGGCCACCGCCGCGTCCGCACCGGCGACGGCGGGCGGATACGTCCCGACGGCATGCTCGAGCACCTCGGCCGAATCGACTTCGTGGTCAAGATCTCCGGCAACCGGGTCGAGCTCGGCGAGGTCGAAAGTGCACTCGCACAGCTCGACAGCGTCGCCGCGGCCGCTGCCGCGACCTACACCGACGAGGCCGACAGCACGCGGCTGACCGCCTGCGTGGTAGCGAAGGCCGGGGCGACGCTTGACCCGCGCCTGCTGCGAGTGGCGCTGTCGCGGCGCCTCCCCGGCTACATGATCCCCGACCACATCGCAGTCGTCGATGAACTGCCGCAGCTGGCGGGAGGCAAGACGGATCGCGAACGCGTCGCCGAACTGCGCAGCACCGACAGCGGCGGCCAGGCTCAGCCCAACCGGGAGCTCAGCGAGCTGGAACGCTCGCTGCTGGCGATCTGGTCCGACGTGCTGGGGGTGAAGTCAATCGGCGTCGACGACGACTTCTTCGCGCTGGGCGGCGACTCGATGCGCGCCGCGCGCGTGTTTGTCGAACTGGAGCGCCGGTGCGGAATCGACCGGCCCGTGTCGCTGCTTGCGGAGGCAACGACGATCGCCTCACTGGCGCTCGCGCTGACCGACGACCATGCATGGACGGCGCTGCTCGCGATCCAGACCGCCGGCACGCGCCCGCCGTTGTTCGTCGTTCACGACGGCGTCGGCAGTGTCCTTTACGCACGCGGCCTGGTGGCCGCGCTGGGCGAGGACCAACCGATTTACGCGATCCGCTGCGAGGGGCTCAACGGACAGCCCCTGACGGCGCGCTCACTCGAGGAGCTGGCGGCGCGCTACGTGGCCGAAATGCAGGCGCTGTACCCGCAGGGCCCCTACGTCCTCTACGGGGTCTCGCTGGGCGGCGTCATCGCGACCGAGATCGCCCGCCAGCTGATCGAGGCGGGGAACGAGGTCCCGCTCGCGGTGCTCGGCGACTCGTTCGCGCCGCACCCGCACCCGGCGCCGCGCCCGCTCGAGGAGCGCCGAGCCGAGCGTCTGGGGGAGTTGCGTGAGCTGCGGGGAATCGCGCGAGTCCGCCACTTTCTCTGGCTCGCCCGCCGCCAGGTTGCCAACCGGATCTGGTTGCTCAAGCACCCCGACCCCAACCGTGACCTGGAGCGCATGCTCGACGCGGCGCTCAAGCGGGGGCAGCCGGTGCCGCTCGCGGCCCGCGGGCGCTACGTCATCCGCCAATACGGCTCGCTGCTGGACGATTACCGGCCGCGGGCGCCCTACCCCGAGCGTATCCTGCTGCTGCGCACCGGCGGCCCCGGTGCGGAGCCAGATCGCGGCTGGAGCGAGTTCGTCGGCAACGCGCTGGAGATCGTCGACGTGTCCGGCTCGCACAACGACCTCGGACAAGAGGCAAGTGGATCCTACGTTGGTCCGGCGATCGCGCAGGCGCTCGACCGAGTGCCAGTCACGACCACCTGAGCACCCGGGGCCTTTACATCACCTCCGAAACGCTGACGCGCGAACGCGTCATCACACTCGCAGTCGATCGTCAACTCCGCGCTGCGGCAGTTCCCGATCATCGGCACCCACCCCGGACTCTCGCTGCTTGGCTTGTCGGTCGGCCGCGGCTCGCTCATCCAAGCCTGCCGGCCAGCGCGTTCAGCTGGCCTGGCGCTCAGTCACTCGACGCCCGGCGATGATCGCCTCCGAGCCCTCGACGACCATCGGATCCTCACCGCGCGCAAAGCACCCGGAGGTCCTCGTCGCTCATCCCATCGACCCGCGCCAAAGCCGCGAGAACCCGCGGATCACTGACCTCCGCCAACTTGAAACCGTGCGCCGACTCAACTCGCATCCAAGCGGTTACCGTCGAGGAGTGCCGCACCCCGTCCAGTCGCGCCGCCGCACCGCGCGAGAACCGACCGGCCTCGGCGATCGGTTCAGGCCCTCCATAGACCCCCGGGGTAGCGCGCTCCGGGGACATATTGGGGACACATTCCTCCGTGGTCCTGAGGCCTAACACACGAAAAGACCACGTTTGCTGGCTTTTCTAGCGCGCCCGGAGAGATTCGAACTCCCGACCTTCGGTTCCGTAGACCGACGCTCTATCCAGCTGAGCTACGGGCGCGTGAGCGAAGCAGTCTAGAGAGCCTGCGGCGGCGCCGACGAGCGGCGCGGCCGAGCGCCCGCCACAGGGCTGGTAGTTCACGTGCGCGCCGGAGGGTCCCCGCGCCCGGGCTCGCCGCCGCGCCCAACCTGCACCACCCCCCCGCCGCGAGTCCGTCGACGCCGACGGGTTTCGCCGCATCGGCGGGGAGGCGAAGGCAGCCGTGGCCAATGCGCCCAAAGTACTTGCAAGCCCGTTCTGGCCTGTGGTTCAATGGCGCGATCGTTCCGGTCGTTCGTCGACAAAGGAGGTCGTCTTGCACGCCAAGGGTCTGGCAGCGCTGATTGGAACCGTCGCGGCGAGCGCCGCGGTGATGGCGGGCGGGACTGTCTCCGCCTCAGCGGCCCCGTTGCACCACCTGTTTCCGCATGTCTTCGCGCAGCCGCCGACAACGGCGCAATGCGAGGCGAACTTCGGGATCGCCTGCTACAACCCCAGCCAGCTCGAGCGGGCATACGGCCTGCCCCTGCTCTACCTCGCCGGACTGAACGGCGCCGGCCAGACGATCGCGATCGTCGACTCCTACGGTTCACCGACGATCCAGAGCGACCTGGCGACCTTCGACAGCGAAAACCACCTGCCGCCGCCCCCGTCGTTCAACATCATCCAGCCCGACGGCCCGGTGCCGACGTTTGACTACTCGAGCACGGACTTCGTCGGCTGGGCGATCGAGACCTCGCTGGACGTCGAATACGCCCACGCGATGGCGCCCGGCGCCAATATCCTGCTCGTCGAGACGCCGGTCAGCGAGACCGAGGGAATCACCGGCATTCCGCAGATCGTGGCGGCGGAGAACTACGTCATCAACCACCATCTTGCGGGCGTGATCACGCAGAGCTTCGGGGCGACCGAGCAGACCTTCACGTCGCCGGCCCAGCTCCTGGGGCAGCGAAGCGCCTATATCAACGCGGCAGCCAACAACGTGACCGTGCTCGCGGCATCCGGTGATGCGGGCGCGACGGACGACGAACTGGACGAGACGGATTACTTCCCGTTCCGCGCAATCGATTGGCCGTCCAGCGATCCGCTGGTCACCTCGGTTGGTGGCACGCAACTGCATCTGAACGCCTTCGGTGCGCGCACCGCGCCGGACAACGTCTGGAACGACCCGTTTGACGTGTGTGGAGGCCCGTGCTCGGGCGGCGGTGGCCTGTCGACCGTTTTCAGCCGGCCTTACTACCAGAACTCGGTCGCCTCGGTGGTCGGATCCCGGCGCGGCGCGCCGGATGTGAGCATGAGCGCGGCGGTCGATGGTGGCGCGAACGTGTACCTCGGGTTCACCTCCACCGACGGTGAGGGGATCGTCCCCGGCTGGTACATCATCGGCGGCACGAGCGAGGCTTCGCCGCTGTTCTCGGGCATAGTCGCGATCGCCGACCAGACCGCCCACCACTGGCTGGGCCTGCTCAACCCGACTCTCTACGCCTTCGGCGACGGGCCGGCGTCCGGGCTCACCGACATCACCAGCGGCAACAACACCGTGTCGTTCACCAACGCCGGACCCGAGGACCCCGGGACCTTCACGGTCACGGGCTTCAACGCCGGACCCGGCTACGACCTGGCCAGCGGGCTCGGCACACCGGACGCCCTCAAGCTCGTTTTGGAGCTGGCGTTCCTGTCACCGTTTCGTTGAGGTAGGAGCGCGGTGAGGGCATCCCGCCCTCACCGCGGGCCTGACCCGCGCCGCCCTCCCGCATGGAGGGCGGCGCCGCGCGCATCAACAGCCCCGGGGTTGCGTGGCTGCTTGACGTTGGCGCTCGCCAGCCGTGTGGCGTCGGCGACCGGCGAGCGGAGGGGCAGGGATTCGAACCCTGGGTGCGGGGGTTGCCCGCACAACGGTTTTCAAGACCGTCGCATTCAACCGCTCTGCCACCCCTCCGGTCCCTCGGATGATCGCACGGCCGTGCGGCGCTCTACACTGGGCGATCCGCGGAGAGGTGGCCGAGCGGCTGAAGGCACTCGCCTGCTAAGCGAGTATGGGGGTTAAACTCCATCGCGGGTTCGAATCCCGCCCTCTCCGCTTCGTTTGACGCCTGCAGGGCTTGGGGGCGGCGAGCACGGGCACTTTGGGAGCGCTGTCAGCCACCGCGGGCGTCCGAGCGCCAGTGCGCGCTCGAGTCCCGGCGCGCCCTGCGCCGTCGCCCATTCGGGCATCGCGCCGACGGGCTTCGCGAGCGCCCCGCGGCCGACCGTGGCGAGCCCGGTGAGGTTGGCCACCGAGGCCTCGCTCTCCGATACGCTCGCTTCGACAGCCCTCAGCAAGGAGAGAAGCCATGGCCGAGCCCGATTTCAATACTCGAATCATCGAGGAGTTCCGTGCCAACGCCGGCCGCGTCGGGGGGCCATTTGAGGGCGCGACGCTGCTGCTCCTGCACACCGACGGCGCCAAGTCGGGCACGCACTACACGACCCCGGTCGTCTACCTTGACGACGGCGGGCGCTACGTCATCTTCGCCTCGAAGGCCGGAGCGCCGAACAATCCCGGCTGGTATCACAACCTCATAGCCAACCCCGACGTCCACATTGAGGTCGGCGACCAGATGGTGGACGTCACCGCGGCGGAGATCACCGGCGCCGAGCGCGACCGCATCTATGACCGCCAGGTCGAGCGCATGCCCCAGTTCGCCGAGTACCAGGCCAACACCGAGCGCCTGATCCCGATCGTCGCACTGACGCCAAAGAGCTAGCCGGCGCGGCGCGCCCGAAGGGCCCGCCGCAGCGCTCAGCGAGTCGCGTTCACGGCGCGCCGAGCGCGACGGCGCCCGGGCGCGACGGCCAGGTCGGGGGGTCGGCGATCACGAGCTCCTCGAGTTCCTCGACCGCCCGCGACAGATCCTCGACGAGCGGCCCGGGCCGGCGGGCGCTGAAGAATCGCAGCAGCTCGCCGTAGTACCAGAGCTGGTCGTCGGCGGTCTTGTTGGTGAAGCGCTCCCACAGCTCGTGCCCCTCGTCGCGGTAGATGCGCACGATCGAGCGGGCGTTGTGCACCTTGTCCGCCAGGACGACGCGCAGCACGGCGTCGTCGGTCACGCTCGGCAGGTGCTCGAGATAGCTCGCCTTGCGCTCGCGCCAGGGACGCGGGTCGTCAGCTTCGAGCGTGTCGGAGCAGGCGGCGACGATCATCGCCACGTCCGGCCCGAACTCGCGTTCTATCTGGCCAAGCAGCGGGCGGCCGCCGCCGTCTTCGACACTGTCGTGCAGCAGTGCCGCGATCGCCTCGCTCTCGCCGCCGCCATCCTCGAGCACCAGGCCGGTGACCACGAGCAGATGCGCCATGTAGGGAATCTCAGTGCCGAGCCGCCTGCCGGGGTGGAGCTTTGCGGCGAGGGCGACCGCGGCGAGGAAGCGGTCGCTCAGCAGTGGCGCAGCGGCGCGCATCGCAGCGTCAGTCCAGCTCGTCGAGCAGGTCGGCCACGGAGTCGACGATGCGTCCGGCGCGGTAGGGATGCTGCTCGGCGTCCTCGCGCGTCGTGATCCCGGTCAGCACGAGGATCGTCTCCATACCCGCCTCGAGCCCGGACACGATGTCGGTGTCCATGCGGTCGCCGATCATCGCGGCGGTCTCGGAGTGCGCGTCGATCGCGTTCAGCGCCGAGCGCATCATCAGCGGGTTGGGCTTGCCGATGAAGTAGGGCTCGACGCCGGTCGCGCGGCTGATCAGCGCCGCGACCGAGCCAGTCGCCGGGGTCGGGCCGTCAGTGCTCGGGCCGGTGGCGTCGGGGTTGGTCGCGATGAAGCGGGCTCCCGCGAGAATCAGGCGGATCGCGAGAGTGATCCGCTCGAACGAATACGTCCGCGTCTCGCCCAGCACGACGTAGTCGGGAGCGCGATCGGTCAGCGTGTAGCCGGCGTCGTGCAGCGCCGTGGTCAGGCCGGCCTCGCCGATGACGAACGCCGTGCCCTGCGGCCGCTGGCCCTCGAGGAACCGTGCGGTGGCCAGCGCCGAGGTCCAGATCGCCTCCTCGGGAACGTCCAGGCCACTGGCCCCCAGCCGGGCCGAGAGGTCCCGGCGCGTGTAGATCGAGTTGTTCGTCAGCACCAGGAAGGGGGTGCCGCGCTCGCGCAGGCGGGCGAGGAAGCGGTCGGCGCCGGGAATCGCCTCCTCTTCGCGCACGAGCACACCGTCCATGTCCATCAGCCAGGAGTGAATCGGCCGCCGGGTCATGAGCGAAGCATGACAACTGCGCGCCGCAAAGCGGTTGCCGCGGCGCCCGATCCTGCGGTCCAACCGCAACGAGAGGCGAGGGGCGGGATTCGCACGAGCGAGCCGATCAGGCTTCCGCGAGCACGCCGGCGGCGGCCTGCGGGGTGATGTTGCCGCCGGAGATCACTGCGACCACGGGTCCTGTGCCGAGCTCCGAGACCTTCCCGGCCAGGAGTGCGCCCACGCCCACCGCGGCGCCCGCCTCGCAGGCGAGCTTGGCTCGCGCGTAGATGAAGCGCATGCCGTCACGGATCTCCTGCTCGCTCAGATGCACGACCTCGTCGACGTACTCGGCGCACACGCGCAGGTTCAGCTCGCCGATCGCCGGCGCCGTCAGCGCATCGGCGATGGTCGTGCCACCGGGCGGGCGTGGTGGCGCCGCACCCACCCGCGCCGGCGGTCGCGACGCAAGCAGCGAGGCGCTCGCCGCGGGCTGCACCGCAACGACGCGGGCGGCGGGCGCCAGCGCCCTGACCGCGATCGCCACGCCCGACAACAGTCCGCCGCCGCTGGCCGGCACGAGCACGACGATGCCCGGGGCGGCGAGTTCCTCGCAGATCTCCAGCCCCACCGTCGCGGCGCCGGCGATCACCCGCGGGTCATCGAACGGCTGCAGCACCGTGCGCCCGCTCTGCTCCGCGAAGCTGTACATCCGTGCGAAGGCCTCCGCGCCGTCCGCCGAGTCGAGGTCCACGGCGGCGCCGTAACCGCGGGTTGCCGCGACCTTGACCGCGCTGGCGCTGCGCGGCATGAAGACCAGGAGATCGACGCCGGCGAGCGCGCACGCCAGCGCAGCCGCCTGGGCGTGGTTGCCGGCCGACACCGTGACGGCGCCGCGCCCGCGCTCAGCCTCGCTCAGTGCCGCCACGCGGTTGATCGCCCCGCGCAGCTTGAATGAGCCGGTGCGCTGGAAAAGCTCCGCCTTGAGGTGGACCTCGCAACCCACGATCTCGCGCAGGCTCCGCGACGAGAACATCGGCGTGCGGTGGATCTGTCGCTCGATCGTGCGCGCGGCCGCCCTGCAATCGTCGAGATCCGGCAGCTGATTCACGTTGACCTCCGTTTGAGCTCAGGGACCGCAACTGCTTCGGTCAGGCATCGACCGCTCAGGACCGCAAGCCCCACGCCGTACATATTCGGGAGCCTAGCGGGATGGCCTCCCCACCGCGCGGATGCCACGGTTTTCGGTTAATACCTGTGAATTGGATTAAACACTTCACCAGATACCAGCCGGCCACCTGCTACGGCGACCTGTTCAGGATGTGTCGGAAATAGCTCGTGTACCAGGGAGGTACCGTGAAATTCGTCAAGCCACTAGCCGTGATCACGGCGCTCATCGGCCTTGCAGTACTGCCGATGTCCGCAGGCGCAGCCCAGCCGAAAACGCTCTGGGTCGCGCCGCCGTCAGTAGTCGTGGCGGTGTCGAGCGCCGCATCACCCGCCGTCACCGCGACCAGCTGTGCCACGGCCACCTACCACACGATCCAGTCGGCGATCAGCGCGGCGCCGGTCGGCGCCACGATCAATATCTGCACGGGCACCTACGTCGAGCAGCTCACGCTCACGCAATCGGTCTCGCTCGTCGCCGTCGGAGCGGTGAGCGTTCAGCTGCCGGCCAATCCGGCGAACTCCGAGACCGCCTGCGACAACGCGCCGGGCAACGGACCCTACGAGCCCGACCAGGACGGCGTCCTCATCTGCGGCAACGCCACGGTGAGCATCACGGGCATAACGGTTGATGCGGCATGGGGGCAAACACGTGCAGCGACAGCCTCTACGGGATCCTCGTGGCCGGCGGAGCCACACTGAATTTCACGATCTCATCCGTCACGGCCGCCGGGGCGGTTCCGCTCAACGGCTGCCAGGGCGGCGTCGGCATCCAGGTCGGGATGGCCTGGACGACTCCGGTCGAGGTCGGTCACGCGACGCTGCTGAACGACAACATCAGCGGCTATCAGAAGAACGGCATCACCGTCGACGGCACCGGATCGAGCGCCGATATCGACGACACGACGGTCACCGGCATCGGCGCCACAGCCCAGATCGCCCAGAACGGGATCCAGATCAGCAACGGAGCCCTGGGCACGATCCGCGGCTCGACGGTGACCGGAAACGAATGCGACGCCACGGCCGGCAACTGCGGGCCGAGTGTGCTCGACAACACCACGGCCGTGGGAGTCCTCCTCTACGGCCCGGCGGCCGGATCCAGCGTGACCGCCTCGGCCATCAACGACAACGACACCGGCGTGTACAACGCCGAGGACACGGCGAAGGCGCCGAGCTCGCCAGTTGTTTCGCTCAACCTCGACACGCTGACCGGCGACCGCTACGAGGGGGTCGAGCTCGACCAGGGGTGGGCGTCCTTGACCGGTGACTCGATCAACGGCGGCGAGGCCGGAATCGCCGTGCTCCAGTACGACGGCCAGACCTACGCGGCCAACGGCACGGCGACGCTCGACACGATCAGGAATGAGAGCATCGCCGCCGTCGATGTCGCATCCGACCAAGCCGCCGTGGGCGACTTCCGCGGCACGCTGTCGGTTGCGCTGAGCGACCTGCGCGGAAACGCCGCACGCGTACTCAACAACAGCCTCAACTACACGGTGCTGCAGCTGCTCAACCTCTGAGCGAACCAGGACCAGGCGCAGAAACAGAAATGCCCGCTCCATTCGGAGCGGGCATTTCTGCAAGTCGCGTCGTGTTCGCCGCCTGGGCGGCGAACACGA
>Ga0302320_10002188_pt1 | contig 46509 bp, 39 predicted proteins | sample Bog_T0_3_FD_202130 | JGI IMG/M metagenome (GOLD analysis project Ga0302320, IMG submission 202130) | Peat permafrost microbial communities from Stordalen Mire near Abisko, Sweden - Bog_T0_3 | ecosystem: Environmental > Terrestrial > Soil > Wetlands > Peat | place: Sweden: Abisko, Stordalen Mire...
AGGCCGAGTTTCTGGTTGATCTTATAACGGCCAACGCGGCCCAAGTCATAACGCTTTTCGTCAAAAAACAAGCGCTTGATGAGCGCGCGGGAGTTTGCCGCCGTGGGCGGATCGCCTGGACGCAGCCGGCGGTAAATGTCCTTCAACGCCTCTTCCTCATTCTTGGCGGGGTCTTTCTTGAGGCACTTTATCATGTTGCCCTCATCCACCGAGGTGTCCACAACCTTGATTTTGCTGATGCCAAGTTCGGCAATCTGCTTGACCACCGCCTTGGACAAAGGCTCGAAGGCGCGCGCGACCACCAGGCCTTTTTCCTGGTCCACGGCGTCCTCCACGAGCACACAGTTCTGCAAATCCTCGATCTTCTCCGCGTCCTTCACCGACATCTCCTCGATGTGATAGAACAACTTCAAAATTTCCTCGTCGGTGCCGCGCGTGAGGCCGCCCGTGTCCCTGGCTTTGCTCCCCTTTTCCTTGTCCTCATGGTCGAGGAACGAAAGCGCGCGGAAAAAGGTGGTCGTCAAAAACTTCCGGCGGCGCTTCTTGCGATCCAGATAAACGTATAGCAGGTCGCTGGTGTCAAACATGGCTTCATACCATGAACCGCGGTCAGGAATGACGCGGAACGAAAAAAGCTCCTTGCCATTGGGGTGCAGCGTCTTTTCAAACGCGATGCCTGGCGAACGGTGCAACTGGGAAACCACCACTCGCTCCGCGCCATTGATGACGAAAGTGCCTTGCGGCGTCATCAGCGGAAGTTCGCCCATGAAAACCTTCTCTTCCTTGCCGCCCTTGCTCTCCTCCTTCAGCAGGAAGGTGACGTACAGGGGCGCCCCGTACGTGGTGCCTTCGCGCAAACACTCCAGCCAGTCCACTTTCGGCGCCCCAATCTCGTAGGAGTCGTAGTCGAGCACGACCTTCCCGTCGTAGCTCTGAATGGGAAACACTTCCCGGAAGACTGATTCCAAGCCGACTTGCTTCTGGCGCTTGCTGGAAGTCAGGTCCGCCTGCAGGAATTCCGCATAGGAATTCGTCTGCAATTCGATCATGTTCGGCGGCGCAATTATTTCCTTGATCTTACCAAAATTGATTCGTTCTGTGGCTCGCGATGGCATTTTTAATCTCTACTTTCTCGACCTCGTTTTCGTCCTTCCCCCTCGATTCCGAGGATGACGACGAAGACGAATTCTTTTATGTTTAACGACACAAGGCAAGCCCGCCGCGTTCAACGGCCAGCTTGCCAACCAGCAATCTACTCTTCAACCAAACTACAAATTGTCAATGTTTGTCTCGCTTTGACTTTTTTTGACCGTTTTGACTGTTTTGTCCCGCCAAGCGGGGATGAAATGGGGCGACGGCATTGCGCCGCCGCCCCCAATACGAACGAATTACTTGATTTCGACTTTCGCCCCAGCTTCTTCAAGCTTCTTCTTGGCGGCGTCGGTGTCAGCCTTGTTGGCGCCTTCCAGCAAGGTCTTCGGAGCGCCTTCAACCAAAGCTTTCGCCTCGGCCAGGCCCAAACCAGCCTTGACTTCACGAACCGCCTTGATGACGGAAATCTTCTTGTCCGCGGGGACGGACGCGATGATCACGTCAAAGGTGTCCTTGGCCGCAGCTGCGGGAGCCGCAGCGCCGGCAGCCGGGGCCGCAGCCGCAGCCGCGACGGGCGCGGCGGCCGAAACGCCCCATTTGGTTTCCAATTGTTTGACCAGATCGGCGGCTTCAAGAACCGTCAGTTTGCTCAATTCCTCAACGATGTTTGCAATGTCTGCCATATAATTATTTTTCTTTATTTCGTCTCGTCGTTTGGTTTTAGCCGCCTTGCTCCTGGTTCTTCAGGTTTCAGTGCGCCAGCCAATTTTAAGTTCGTTTGAACCGACGATTTACGTGGTTGTTTGTTGTTTGTTTGCTCCGGTATGAAAGATCACTCTCAAACCGAAATTCTTCAGCCGGCCATCTCAGCCTTCTCAGCCTTCTCGGTTTTTTCGGCCTTGGCCTGGATGACTTGCGCGAGCTGGATCGCGGGTGTGTTGATCAACCTGACCAGCTTGGTCGCCGGTGCGTTGAACAGCCCCAGCAGCTTGGCCCGCAGCACGTCCAAGCTCGGCAAATCCGCCAGCGCCAGGAGGGACACCTCGTCGAGCCGCTGGTTGTTCAGGTAACCGAACTTCAGCTTCAGCTTATCGAATTCCGCCGCAAAATTCTTCACGGCCTTCGCGGCGGCGGAGACGTCTTTCTTGCCGGTCACCACGGCGAGCTGGCCGGCCAGACTGCCGTTCAAATCACCGAGGCCCGCCTCTTTGGCGGCCACGCTAAACACGGTGTTCTTTACTATGTGAACTTCCGCGCCCGCCTGGGTCAGGCGTTTGCGCAACTCGGTAAGGTGCGAGACCTTCAAACCGGTGTAGCCCACCACAATGAAGAACGGCGACGCGTTCAAACGGGCGACGTATTCACTCGTCAATAATTTTTTTTCTGCACGCATGATTCAAATCCTTTTAGTTGGCTGCAAATTCACGAATATCCACACGGACGGGCGGACTCATGGTCGCCGAGAGCGTGCAGGAGTTGATATAAGTGCCCTTGACACTGTGCGGGCGCGCCTTGACCACGGCCTCGATGACGGCGCGGGCGTTTTCCTCGATCTGTTCGGGCTTGAACGACGCCTTGCCGACGATCACATGGACGTTGGCTGCCTTATCCACTTTGAACTCGACGCGACCAGCCTTGACTTCCTTCACTGCCTTGGCGGTGTCTTCCGTCACGGTGCCGGTCTTCGGGTTGGGCATCAAGCCGCGCGGCCCGAGCACCTTGCCGAGTTTGCGGACTTCCACCATCGCCTCGGGTGTGGCCACCGCCACGTCAAAATCCGCCCAGCCCCCCTGGCATTTGGCGATCATGTCTTCAAAACCTACGTTTTCGGCGCCGGCCGCCTTCGCGGCATCGGCGGCTGCGCCTTTGGCGAAAACCAACACCCGGACGAGCTTGCCGCTGCCATGCGGGAGCGGAACCGTGCCGCGGACCATCTGGTCCGACTGCTTCGGATCCACGCCGAGACGGAAGGCGAGGTCAATCGTTTCGTTGAATTTGGCTTTCGGGAACTTGGCGAGCACGCCAACGGCCTCCTTCAGTGGATAGGTCTTTTTGCCATCTACCACTTCCAGGGCCTTTTTATATCGTTTACTGGGCATTTATTTGGGTGCGGTGCAAGCGAATCAATGATTCTCCCGCGATTGCTTTTTGGTTTAACCGACTACTTCGATCCCCATGCTGCGCGCGGTGCCTGAGATCAGGCGGACCGCCGCCTCTTCCGAGTTGGCATGGATGTCCTTGGACTTCATTTTGATGATGTCCAAAATCTGTTTGCGCGTTACTTTACCAACCTTGTCTTTGTTGGGCGCCTTGCTGCCGGCGGTGATGCCGGCGGCTTTCTTGAGCAGCACGGACGCGGGCGGGGACTTGGTGATAAACGTGAATGACTTGTCCTGATACACCGTGATGACCACGGGGATGATCAAGCCGGCGTCGTTCTTGGTCACGGCGTTAAATTCTTTGCAGAAACCCATGATGTTCACGCCGTGCTGGCCGAGCGCGGGGCCGACGGGCGGCGCGGGGTTGGCCTGCCCGGCCGGGATCTGCAACTTGATCTGTCCTGTAATTTTCTTTGCCATAAAATTGTTTCTTGTGGCGGCGCGTCTCGAGACCGCCGCATATTTGTTTTTCTGCCAGCGGCACCCTCGCGGGACACCGCCGCTAAATCATGATTTCTCCACCTGCCAGTATTCGAGTTCCACCGGGGTGTTGCGGCCGAAAATGTTCACCGTCACCTTCAGTTTGCCGCGTTCCGGATCAATTTCTTCAATGACGCCGCTGAAATTAAGAAACGGCCCGTTGTTGATCTTGATGGTTTCGGCCACCGCAAAATTAACTTTTGGCTTTTCCGTTTCTTCCGACGCGGAAATCTGAGCCTTGATGGCTTCCACCTCCGCGGTGGGCGTGGGCTGCGGCGGATCGCTCAAAAAGCCGATGACTCCCTGCGTCTCGCGGATGAAGTACCACGGCTTTTCAATCACGCGCCGGTCCTCGTCCAGCAACACCATGTCCACAAAAACATACCCCGGCCACAACTTTCGGTTTGACACCGTCTTTTTCTGGTTGCGCACCTCCACCACCTTCTCCATGGGCACGAGGACTTCCTTTACGTAATCCTGCATCTCGTCGGCCTTGACGCGTTTCTCAATGCTGTCCTTGACCTTGTGTTCCTGGCCGGAAAGCGTCTGAATGATGAACCACTGGTTGCGCATGGAATTATTTATGGAAAAATACCTGGTAAAAAACCGTGTCAATCACATAGATGTAGATGCCGAGCATCGCCACCATCACCATGATGAGCGCGGTTGAACCCTTCAGCTCGTCCCTGGTGGGCCAGGCGCATTTTTGCAATTCCACCCAAGTTTCCTGACAATAGACGCGCAGGCGCTTGATCTGCCCCTGCCACCAAAGGTAGCCAAAGACAGCACCAATCACCGCCGCCACCACCGCAATTTGTAACCAGTTATTCACAAAAATTGTTTCCGCGCGCCAGGCCGCAGCCCGCGCTAATTCTTCAGCTTTTTCCCGCTCGCCGAGCCGAAACTCGGAGCGCATTTACGCGCCCCAATTCTGTCCCGTCTTCGCTTTGCTCCGCGCCAAGCATGGCGGAGAGGGAGGGATTCGAACCCCCGTTGGCGGTTAAGCCAAAGCGGTTTTCAAGACCGCCGCGATAGACCACTCTGCCACCTCTCCAACAAGGTGGTTGATAGTCTTTGGTCAATGGCAGCGCGCCGCCACCTGACGCCGGCCAGCCGATCAACTCTCAACTCTCAACTCTCAACTCTCAACTAAAAACTGGCACGGCGGGAGGGACTTGAACCCCCAACCAACGGTTTTGGAGACCGCTACTCTACCAATTGAGCTACCGCCGTAGCCGTCAAATCCGGTCAAAATCCGCCCGCCAAAATCCGTAAAAACCCGCCACCTGCGGACAAAAAGGGAGCCCGGAGGTGCTGCCTCCGCGCTCCCGAAACCGATGAGCCCTTAGGCAATGACTTCCACCACAATTCCGGAACCAATGGTACGACCGCCTTCGCGGATCGCAAACTTGAGTCCTTTTTCCATCGCGATGGTTTTCTGTAGTTCCACCTCCACCGAGACATTGTCCCCAGGCATCACCATTTCGACGCCTGTCGGCAGCGTCAGAGTGCCGGTGACATCCGAGGTGCGAAAATAGAATTGCGGCCGGTAGTTCGTGAAGAAAGGCGTGTGACGGCCACCTTCATCTTTGGTCAAAACATAGACTTCCGCCTTGAATTTGGTGTGGGGAGTAATAGTGCCTGGCTTGGCCAACACCATGCCGCGCTCCACTTCGTCCTTGGTTGTGCCACGCAGCAGCACGCCCACGTTGTCGCCGGCGCTGGCGGAATCGAGCAGCTTCCGGAACATTTCAATGTCCGTCGCCACCGTCTTGCGCGTGTCCTTCAAGCCGACAATTTCCACTTCTTCCATTTTTTTGAGGAGTCCACGCTCGACGCGCCCAGTGACCACTGTGCCGCGACCTTCAATCGTGAACACGTCTTCGATGCACATCAGGAAGGGCTTGTCAATTTCGCGGACGGGGTCGGGAATAAAGCTATCCAGCGCGTCAAGTAAGTCGGCAATCGCTTTTTCGCCCTCTGGCTTGCCCTCCAAGGCCGCTGTGGCCGAAGCCCGGACAATGGGCGTCTTTTCGCCGGGAAAACCATACTTCGTCAGCAGTTCACGGATTTCCATCTCGATCAACTCCAGCAAATCGGCGTCGGCAAGGTCAACCTTGTTCAGGCAGACAATGATGCTGGGCACGCCCACTTGGCGGGCCAGCAAAATGTGCTCGCGCGTCTGCGGCATGGGACCGTCGGCGGCGCTCACCACCAGAATCGCCCCGTCCATCTGGGCAGCGCCGGTGATCATGTTCTTCACATAGTCAGCGTGGCCGGGACAGTCCACGTGCGCATAATGACGCTTGGGACTTTGGTACTCGACGTGGGAGACCGCGATGGTCACGGTCTTGGTGGCGTCGCGCACCGTGCCGCCTTTAGTGATGTTCGCGTAGGATATCGGTGTTGCCAGACCTTTTTTGGCCTGCACGGCGACAATGGCCGCCGTCAAGGTGGATTTGCCGTGGTCAACGTGACCGATGGTGCCGACGTTGACGTGCGGTTTCGTTCTTTGAAATTGCTCTTTAGCCATGTTATTTCGTTTGTTGCGGTTATCGTTTTATGTTTTTTAGATGGAGCCCATGATCAGGATCGAACTGATGACCTCATCCTTACCAAGGATGTGCTCTACCAACTGAGCTACATGGGCATCCATAAAATTATGTTCAAACCCGAATCGTAAAACGACAAAAAACCGCTTCCCTCGGTCTTCGCAAAATTCAAGGGAACTTCGGTGTTTAGCTTTTACGGCTCTGTCAGTTGTTAAAATAGCAACTACCACTGCCATGTCAACGACTTTTTTATTTTTATTCATGTGCTTCCGTTTTCAAGTTTTGTCCCAGCCCCCAAATTCAAATGGGCGCACGACAGATTTCTTCTGTTAAGCCGATAAAGGTTGGGATCCGTTGCGGGCGGCGTGGTCCTTGAGCCGTTATTTCGAGAACTCAGAGGGACGACGGTTGCTGTGAATGCCGGGCAGTGCGAGGATGATTTCTGCGCCCGGTTCTCCTTGCTGCTCCAAAGGGGAGCCAGCACTTTGCCGCCGTGTTCGAGGGCATGATAAAAATCCACAATCTGGATGGCTTTTGAAAAACAGAGCCGTCCCATGCGGGCCAAGCCTTCAGCCCCATTAATCAGCAGCACAAGCTGCAACGCCTGGCCCAGACCGCGACGCAGGGCCTCCTGCCGCAATACGGGGCCAAACTCATCGATCCCCGAGAGGTTGGAAACATACGTGGTAGATTGCATCCGCTCTTTGCGTGTTTGGGTGACGATCACTTGACACCTCAACGCGCCAAGCAAACGCGATGCTTCAAACGGGCCGGGCCGGAGGCCGGCGCTCCATAAAAAAGGAAGTAAAATTGCCGCGGCAGGTGAAAAGATGGCCATTAAAATGCTGGCAAAGGTTGAAAGCAAGCCTTACTGGCGTGGATACGGAAAATTTATTTGAAAAAATTCCTTGAGTACTGCCGGTAAAAGGGCGATGTATTAAGCAGAAATTGTTCTTTGCAAAAAGCCAGATTTCCCTGCTTTGTTCGTGATTCGCAACAGTCCTTGAACCGTAATTAAAACGATCACGGAATGAGTTCTGTCGGTGGCCGGCATGCCTTTACTGGAAGCCGAAAGCAGTCAGACGAGTTCCACATGTAGCGATACATGTTCAAAGGATCGAGTTCGACACGGCAATAGCGGGGGTTTAACCTTAGCCCGTCCTTCCCGGACGGGCTTTTTTTTGCACCGGGAGCGGCGGCGCACGGCTGCGGCTCATTGGAATTCAAGCTTTAGCTTGTCCCCCCGCTACATTGAAGCGTGAACACGATCTTGGGATCGAGCCGGGTCGGAGACCGCCGCTCCAACCCCGTTTCCACCTGGTGGCCAACGCGGATAAAAGACATCACTGTCTTTGCCACTGTCTTAAAGCAATCCACCTCACTTGAGTCACTTATACGATCATTAACTCCTAATGATTCAAGCCGGCGCCAACGCTTTAGCCACAATCGCATAACCGCTTGAATCTGATGGACATTCGCCAGTTCGGGCGCCGGCGGCTCTCCTGCGCCGATTCTGCGGGAATATCCGTCGTCCTCAAAGCGGTTGGCAGGCGGAATGCAATGCCCCCATCTCATGAGTCTCTCTTGCATTGGTTTTTCGTGGCTGGCGGTGCGGCGATGGGTGTGCTTGGTCCCGACAACGTTGCTTACCGCCGGGGCGGCCTACCCCGCTTTTGGCTCGATCAGCGCCAACCTGACTTGGATTCCCAGCAGCGACCCCAATGTCGCCGGCTACAATGTTTATTACGGCAGCGCCAGCGGGCAACTGACCAATTTGGCCTCGGTCGGCGCCGTGACCAACGCCGTCGTTCCAAACCTGATTGAAAACACCATCTATTTCTTCGCCGCCAAATCGTACAACAGCGCGGGCCAGGAGAGCGATTTCTCCAATGAGGCGGCCTTTACCGGAGTGAACGCCACCCCGGAAGGCATGGTCCAGCTAAGAACCCTGCCGAAGAACTTCACCAGTGATCCGCTCGTTTTCAGTCTGGATGCCACCGCACCCCCGGGCGCAACCATAAACCCGACCAACGGCATCTTCTACTGGACCCCCGGACACGCCTACGCTTCCACCACCAATTACATCAATGTGATGGTCACGGACACAGCCAATCCGGCTTTGAACATTTCCGAGACGGTCATGGTCAGTGTAAGCGACTACCTTGAATTCCAGGTCGGCAACATAGCGGTATCGGCCGGGCAATCCGCGAGCTTGCCGCTCGTCGTGGCCGCCAGCGACTCGGTTTCCAATCTTCAGATCACCCTCAACTGGCCAACGAGCCAGTTGCTCAATCCGACGCTGACCTTCTTTGCGCCCATCGTGGCTGGATCGATCCAGAGCCAAAACGGCCAGGTCATCATCCAATTACAAACCGCCGCGGACCAGCCGTTGCAGGGCACCAATCTGGTGGGCCAAGTGAATTTTGACACGGCGGGCGGTCAGGCTTCGACCATCGCTTACAGCATCCCCGCCCCTAGCGCCTCCGGCAATACCGCCCAAGGCGCCTCATATGCAAATGTGGTGCCGCAGCCCGGCGAAGTCGTAGTGGTGGGAAACCAGCCGATGCTTCGGCCGCAGGCAACAGCGGTCGGCGAGCGCACCATGACGCTGTTTGCCAACCCAGGCAGCTATCAATTGCTATACACGACCTCACTCATCGCTCCCGTGACGTGGACCCCGCTGACGAGCTACCAGCAAACCAACGCCTCCCAATCCGTGTCGCTCGATCCCACGATACCCGCCATCTACTACCGCTTGCAGGCGCTTTGACTTGGCTTCGTATCGCAGGTTTTCAAGCCTGCTGGACAGGCCGAGCTTCGGCTCGCCAATTTCCAAATCGGCTGAATTTCGGAATACTGAACGCGTTGGAAAGGCGCACGGTTCACAGGTTTGGAAACCTGCGATACAGCAGACACGGAAGTCTGCGGTACGTCAACAGAGTTAGAGCGCGCTCACGTTTTTTTCTTTTGGGCAGCACCAGCTCCGGTGGTAACTTTGGGGTATGGCACGTGATGATCTTTTTTCGCAGGCGGCTGAACGAATGCCGGCGGAAAACGCCGCGCCTTTACCGGACACCTTCGCCAGCCAACCCCTTGCGGCGCGCATGCGTCCCCGCAACCTGGACGAATATGCCGGTCAAACCCACATTCTGGGCAAAGGTCAACTGCTCCGCCGCGCCATCGAGGCGGATCGCATCCAGTCCCTGATCTTTTACGGACCGCCGGGCACCGGCAAGACCTCACTGGCGCAAATCATCGCCCGCCAGACCAAAAGCAAGTTTGAACGCCTCAGCGGCGTGGAATCGAACGTCGCGGACATGCGGCGCGTCTTGTCGTCCGCCGCCAATCGCTTGGAAAACACCGGCGGCTCCACGATCCTGTTCATTGACGAGATTCACCGGTTTAACAAGGCGCAGCAGGACGTGCTCCTGCCGGACGTTGAAAGCGGCGTCATCAAGCTGATTGGCGCCACCACGCACAATCCGTTTTTCTTCGTCAATTCGCCGCTAGTCTCGCGCTCGCAGATTTTTGAACTGCGCCCGCTCACGGAGGACGAATTGTTTTCACTGTGCGGACGCGCCTTGGGCGATGCCGAGCGCGGCCTCGGCCATCTGAAGCTCGCCGCGGATGAAAACGCGCTGCGCCACCTTGCCAAAATCGCCGATGGCGACGCCCGCAAGGCTTTGAACGCACTTGAAATCGCCGCGCTCACCACCGAGCCAGACGCTGAGGGCATCATCCGTATCACGCTCACGGTGGCCGAGCAAAGCATCCAGAAGAAAGCCGTGGTCTATGACGGCGACGGCGACGCACATTATGACACCATATCCGCATTCATCAAATCCATGCGCGGCAGCGACCCAGACGCGGCGCTGTACTGGCTGGCAAAGATGATTCATGCCGGCGAGGATCCCCGCTTCATCGCCCGGCGCATCGTGATTTGCGCGGCGGAAGACGTGGGCTTGGCGGATCCCATGGCGCTCGTGCTGGCCATCTCCGCGCTACAGGCCTCTGAATTTGTCGGCTGGCCCGAAGCGCAGATCCCGCTGGCGGAGGCGACGATTTACATTGCCACCGCGAACAAAAGCAACAGCGCCGTCGCCGCCATCGGCGCCGCGCTGGAGGACGTGCGCTCAGGCCGCACGATTCCGGTGCCGGAACATTTGCGCGACGCGCATTATCAGGGCGCCGAACGGCTCGGCCACGGCCAGGGTTACCAATACGCGCACGAGGGCAAGGACCATTTCGTGGCGCAAGATTACTTGGGCGTGGACAAAGTTTTTTACGAACCGACGGATCAAGGAGTGGAAAAGAAAATCAAGGAACGCGTCGAGAAGTGGCGGGCGCAATTTGGGGAAAAACGAAAAACTGCGGAAGGAAAACCACAGATGGACACAGATGGACGCAGATGAGCACGGAAACAAAAAACGATCTGCGCCAGAAAATTCGCGCCGCCCTAGCGGCAGGCATCCCTGTCTGCCGTAAAGCCGGGCTTCCCAACCCGGCGAAACAAATCTCGCGCAAACCCAAGCGCTGCGAAATAGCTAAGAGTCGCGTGGCAACCCACGCCTTTTCCGGGCGGCACGGATGCCGCCCTCCACGTCAGGCAAGGATGCCTGACGCCACATTCGAATCGATTGAAACCGCATGACGGCCGCCAGTTCCAAAGCCGACCTCCGCCAGAAAATCCGCGACAGGCTGGGAAGGATTTCGCTGGCAGTGCGGACGGTGGAGTCTCTCGAATTATGCGCGCGGCTGGAGCCTCAGTTGCAAAGCGCGCACACGATCCTGTTCTTTGCGCCGCTGCCGGATGAACTGGATGTCTGGCCCTTGCTGGAAAAACTGTTGCCAGCCCGAAAAGTCTGCGCCCTGCCAGCGTTTCACGCGGCCACGCAAGGCTATGCCGCGCACCGTGTGCTGAACCTGGAAACTGATATCGCCACGGGGAAATTTGGCATTTCCGAGCCGCTTCCCGCCTGCGAAGAGATTCCGTTGAACCGCTTTGATCTCGTGCTGGTGCCTGGCTTGGCATTTGACGTGAACGGCAACCGGCTAGGCCGGGGCCGCGGCTTTTTTGACCGGATTCTGTCAGCCGCCAGCGGGGTGAAATGCGGCGTGGCCTATGATTTTCAACTGCTGGATAGAATCCCCACGGAGCCCCACGATGCCAAAGTGAATTTCATCTTCACGCCTTCACGGTGCGTGCGGCGAATCGCCTGACCTGAGATTCAAAAACAGACCGCCTAAACCCGAACGCAGTAAACGTGGTTTCGTGGAGGCTCCCAGCCTTCGTGTTAGAGCGGCGGCGAACGCGCCGGACTCCAAACTCTTCGCGAGGCCTGGAAATGCTTGGTAATCGCGAAAGCGTTTGGATTGCGGTGGCTTCAGCACCGCTTTTCAGGCGGGCCAAGATTGCGGTTGGTCAAAGGGGGGCCGTGCATTTCAGCACAACCGGAAACTTATTTCGGGCCTCGGAATTCGAATCGTGGCTTTACCGGTGCTGCTGATCCATCAGGCCGCCGAGCGAGCCGCCTTGCCAGCCTTCCGGAGAATTCCAAGGCCGCACCGAGGCGTTGTCCGACTCGGTGGAAGCGCAGCCCGAAATGACTATCGCCAAGACCGCCAGCGCGAGTGCCAGAAAGATGTGCGCCGCGTGAATTTTCATGTTATGAGGAAGCGGGGTGCGCGGGGGTGACGACGTCGCCTTCGATCACCTCGCCGAGTTTCCATCCGGGAACAATATTGGCTATGCAACGATCTTTTTCCACGCTGCGAATGACCACTTTGGCCACCAGCTTTCCGTCGCGGCTGACCAGCATTTCACCCTCGTTGACGGCACCCTGATCACCCCCGATGTTCAGGACCACAAAATCCCATTTGGGATCCACCACCACAACCTTGCCTCGCAATTCCGCCGGCAGCTTGACCCAGTGCTCTTCGCCGATGAACTTTTCCAATTCAGCTTTGGTGGATGCCAGGGTTCGCTGCAGCACCGCTTTCTCGGCATTGATCGCCGCGATTTCAAGCTGCGCATCCTTGAGGTCTTTGTTCAGCCTGACGACCTGATCCGGCGTCAAATCGCTCGCCTTGTAGGCCGCCAGTTGATTCTGAGTATCTTCGAGATCGGCGGCCGTCTTGGTGAGTTTGGCGGCCAGTTCGTCCGCGCGTTTGGCCTGCGCGTCAGCGCGGGCCTCGGACTTGGCGAGTTCGGTCTTGGTGTCGGCCAGTTCCTGCTGCGTCTGGGCCAGCTCGGCCATGGTTTTCTTCAGCGTTGCCTTGGTGGAAGCAAGCTCCTTTTGCGCGGCCTGCTTGTCGGTCTTTTCAGTGTCCCGCTGCTGCGTGAGCGCCGGAATCTGCGTGGAAAACTCCCAGTAAGCCAGCCCCCCTGCGCCGAGACCGGCAAGGATGGCCACAATTAAGCTGATTCGAAGTAACATGGTCTGTTGCTTTTTTCAGAGGTTAAACCCGTCTGCCACAGCTGTCAACGTCCGTTTGAAACGATTATTTGATCTGAATTCAGGTCATGCCTGGACGCCGACAACAGGATCGCGTGCCCGTCTCGCAAGACGGCTAAGCCAGCCTGCGTACCCGCCCAAATACGCCCCTCGCTGTCTTCCGCCAAGGCGGTGATCAATTCGGACGGCAATCCATCGCTCATCGTAAACTTGCTTAGCTTGCCCGCCTGCCAACAATCTAAACCGCTGCCCGCGCTTCCAATCCACAAGGCCCCGCGGCTGTCGCCAAACATCACTTGCACCGGTTCGCTTTGCAGCCCCTCCCGCAGCCCCAGGGGGAAAAAACTTACGCCGTCAAACCGGCTCACGCCGTCATCGCTGCCCACCGAAATGTAGCCATCACGCGTTTGGACCAATGCGCGCACGTAATTCTCCGGCAATCCTTGCTCCCGCTGCCAGGAACGAAAACTCAAATGCGCCTCCTCGCGTCCCGGACCCGGACTGTTTTCGCCGGCCTCCGTTCCCGTGCCGTTCACAAAGTCGTCGCAAGAAGTGGCAATGGCCATCTCACTGAAAATCCACCCGCCGCCCCCGCCGCCATGGCGCGGATGGATTTGATCAAACGAGGCGTTGGCCTTGAACTGCGTGGTCAGGCTTCTCATGCACCTGCGTGGTTCCCAAATCGCTCCACAATAGCGCCGCCTGGCTCGAATATGCCGAAGTCAATAATGCGTAAATGGGTCACGAGGAGGGTTAACCTGGATATTTCACACCACCTTCTGCCGCGTGAGGGCACGCGGCCTGGGGGCGCGCATTTTCCCGCTTGCAGGCCGCGTGCCTTCACGCGGCGCTCGGTGGGAAATCTCAACCGGCTGCTGACCATGTTTTATAACAATTAGTAAGTTTTCTGAGGGACACAAGCATGAATGCTAACGCCAATCTCATTCTCTTCCTGGTCCTCGTTGTGGTCCCTGCCCTCAAACATCCGGCTTTCGGTTAAGAGGACGATTCATGTGCAGCCTCAAACGCGCTGGCAAGGTCGCGGCTGCTCGGAGGCAAGGATGGCGGCCCTCTTTCAGACTTGCAAACCGCCGGCTTGGCCGCATCTTCTTCTGGAGGCACATGCAACTCAACCATTCGCTTGAGCTCGCCTATTGCACCAATGTGCATCGTGGCGAGAGCTGGGGGGAAACTTTTTTGAGCCTGCAAAGCCACACGCTCGCCGTCCGTGAAAAAGTCTGCCCGCAAAAACCGTTCGCCATCGGCCTGCGCTTGAGTGAGCGCGCCGCAAGGGAGTTGAGCAGCCGTGACACCCTCCTGGAATTTCGCCGCTGGCTGGGCAAACATTCCTGCTACGTTTTCACCCTCAACGGGTTCCCCTACGGCCAGTTTCACGGCACGCGGGTCAAGGAACACGTCTATCATCCGGACTGGGTTTTGCCGGAGCGCGTGGCATACACCAACTTGCTGTTCAACCTGCTGGCCGAATTGCTGCCTCCCGGCTTGGAGGGCAGCGTCAGCACCCTTCCTGGCACGTGCAAGGAATTCCACCCGTCCGCCGGGGCGCTTAAAGCCATCCGCCAAAATCTCTGGCGCAGCGTGGAGCACGTCGCGCGCATCAGTTCCAGAACCGGACGCAAACTGCATTTGGGCCTGGAGCCCGAGCCGCTGTGCCTGCTGGAAAGCACCGCGGAGACCTTGCGTTTTTTTGACCAGCTCCGCGCCGAGCATCCTCGCGACGATCGGCTCGCCGAACATCTCGGGGTCACCTATGACACCTGCCACTTCGCCGTGGAATTCGAGGAACCGCAAAACGCCCTGGCCTGCCTCGTCAACCACGGCATCAAAATCAGCAAGTTGCAGCTCAGTTCCGCCCTCAAAGTTTCACCCACGCCGGAAGCGCGCGACGCCTTGGAAACCTTTGCCGACGACGTTTATTTGCACCAAGTCGTGGCCCGCGATGCCTCGGGCAATCGGACGATCTTTGCCGATTTGCCCGACGCACTGGCGCACGCCCGTTCGGCCTTCGGGGCTGAAACTCCGGATTTGCCCGAATGGCGGATTCATTTTCACGTTCCGTTGCACGCGCCCGCCGCGCCGCCGCTTGACAATACCAACGACCATTTGCTGGGCGTGCTCGATTGGCTTGCCGCAACCCCGCAACTGTGTGCCCACCTCGAATTGGAGACCTATACCTGGGAGGTACTTCCCCCGGAGTTGAAAGCTCAAAATGTCGTGGAACAATTGGCCGGCGAATATGAATGGACGCTGGCGCGATTGAAGGAACGCGGGTTGGCGTGATTGCAAGAATCCCGGACCAAATGCGGAGGCGCGGGGGGACCACCGCCTGACATTGTTTAACGGGCCGAAGGCCCCGTTCATACGAACATGGGGCAACGCCCCAGGTCATGGTGTCAACAAACCCATAAGCGCCAACGGCGCGGTTCAACCGCAGTGACAACAACCAACTTCCGCCAGTCCGCTAACGCGCCGCAGACGCGGCATATTTGCGGAACCGTCCGTATGAAGGTTTTCTCCGTAGGAAGCGGCACCCGATTTCGCTCCCTCCGGGGCTTTTTGTTCGTTTTGTGCCTGAACCTGCAACGATGCCGCGCCTGCGGCGCTGAAAAATCTGCGGCCTTGGTTCGAACCGATGCCAAACCTTCTTTCCACAACCCGCAATTTTTGCTTTCATTCGTCTGCAATGAACCAAAGGTTTCGCCCGCTGCTGGTCTTGGGCCGCGTTTCCAACCTGCCGACCGTCTGGTCAAACTGTCTCGCGGGCTGGTGGCTGGGCGGCGGCGGGAACTATTCAAAACTGCCGTTTCTGCTCCTCGGCGTCAGCCTGCTTTACACCGGCGGCATGTTTTTGAACGACGCCTTCGACGAGGAATTTGACCGGCTGCGCCGTCCGGAACGCCCCATCCCCTCCGGCAAGATTTCCGCCGCCCTGGTCTGGCGCTGCGGCTTCGGCTTGCTGGCGTCAGGCATTTTCCTGCTGCTGGTTTGCGGCCAGCTGGCCGCCGCAGCCGCGGTTCTGCTGGCGATCTTCATTGTGCTCTACGATTTCACCCACAAATTCTTCACCGCATCCCCCTGGCTTATGGGCGCCTGCCGGTTTTGGGTTTATGTCATCGCGGGCGCCACCGGCACGGATGGATTGAACGGTTTGGCAGTTTACAGCGGAGCGGCCCTGGCCTTGTATGTTGTCGGGTTGAGCTGTGTCGCCCGCCGCGAAAGCACCCGCGGACGGATTCCCCTCTGGCCCCTGTTGCTGCTGACGACGCCCGTCATCCTGGCATTGGCCATCAATGCCGGCCCCTTTCGCCTGCCGGCCCTCTGGATTTCCTTCGTGCTCGGCCTGTGGGTGGTGCGTTACGCGCGCCTCATCATTCTGGGCGGCGAAACCAACGCCGCTTGGATCGTCAGCAATCTGCTGGCGGGAATCGTCCTCGTGGATTGGCTCGCTGTGGCGCCGCAACTCCGGCCCTGGTTAAGCGCCCTCGTGTTTCTCCTCTTGTTTGCCCTCACCAAATGGATCCAAAAATTCGTCCCGGCAACCTAGTATCGTTTGTCATCCAGATGAAACGACCGCACAAGATTGGCCGGCAACGGAACGTCCTGCTCGCTCTGGGACGCTAATCTACAGGTCAGAATTTCCGTTCAGCGCAACCCGGATGTTTTACCGCGTGGTCTGTCAGCCATGATGGCTTCATATTTTTCTCTGGCCGAGGGTGCTTCATCACCTTTTTTGGCACCGGCGCCCTTTTTCGCCCGGAGGTGAAGACGGGGATCTGTTTTCTGGCGACATTGGACCGAGAATCAGCGCAGCGCTTGGCGCGCGGCCTTCAGGCCGCTTCAAGGTCCACTGCGTTGAAGATTTATGAGCGCATCAAAACTTGCGGATGCCTATGGATCATTCGGGTCATGGCGTTCGACAAAAAACTCGAAATTGTCCGCGTTCATCAACGCCATTTTTGGATCCCTCCGGGCCAGCATCAAAGCTGGGCCATATTCGTAAACGGCGCAATCTTCCATGGTCTGCGGCCTGTCCGAATAGAACGTCCGGTAAATCTTGCAAGATTGCACGTCTTCCGTCTCCTGCACGGACCAGAAGTGGGAGAGTTCGTGGATCAGAGTTCCCGCGCGAGTCGTTTCATCAGCATCCTTGAACTGTGGCCCAATTTCCACGATCCGTTCGTAGTTGCCCTTCCGCCGATCGGGAGTCACCTGGGCAAAGATTTTTTGGTAACCCTTGGTTTTTTCGCTCACTGCGACAAAATTCTCCACCGTGAAACCCTTCATTTTCACGATTTCCAGCCGGATCCGTTCCTGAATCTCCCTTCTCGCGGGATCGCTCACGGTGCCAAACCAGGCCAGGAAGTCGGCTTTCGTCGGCTTGTCCCAGATCGCCAGTTCCCGCTGCCGTTGCACCAGGAGGTCAATGGCTTGGTTCAAGGCGTTTTGAATGGCTTGGTCTGCCGCCAGCGGAGAATCCATCCCGGGAACGCGCGAAACGCGCGCGGGCAGACCGGGATGAGGTGGTGGCGGCACGCCCGGAGCGGTCGTGCAATGGCTCTGCGAGCCATGGGTCACGCAGGTGATGCCAGCTTTGCGATTAGGAGGCATGTTTAAAATGATTTATGGTGGCGATATCCAAGCAGCCGCGGACCATGGCGGTTTGACCCGCGACGGCTGGTAATCTCAGTAATAAAAAGCCAATCGCAGGTCAAGCAGCAATGCTCGGCGCGCCTGGCTCGGAAGCAAGTCTCACCTGCCAAAGCACGCAAAAGATTTTATCATTGCGCCTATAAATTTAATTTGCTAAAAAACCCTTGAGGCTGATCCATGGCACTAAAACAAGACAATCGCTTGGTGGCGATCAAAACCGCGCTGGGGCCGGACGCGCTGGGGGTGCGTTCCATTGCGGTGCAGGAGCAGATCAGCCGGCTGTTTTTCATCGAGGCCGAACTGAGCAGCGAGGATGACGGGGTGAACCTCGATCAAGTCATAGGCAACCCCGCGACGATCCGGCTCTTCGTTGGCCAGAGTCAGGAGCGCTATTTCAACGGGTATGTCAGCCGGCTCGTGCAGGTGGCCAACGTGGGCGGCTACGCCCATTACCGGGCGACCATCGTCCCGTGGCTTTGGTTTCTCACGCGCACCTCGGATTGCCGGGCTTGGGTTTCGGTGGAAGACCCGTCGCAGGGCAAGACCGTGCCGGAAATGATTGAAGCCGTTTTTCAAGCGCGCGGGTTCAGCGACTACAGATTGAGCCTCAGCGGCAATTATCCCAAGCGCGAATTCTGCGTCCAATACCGCGAGACAGACTTCAATTTTGTCAGCCGCCTGATGGAGCAGGAGGGCATTTATTATTATTTCGAGCATGAGGACGGCAAGCACACCCTGGTGCTGGCCGATTCCATCAGCGCCCACAAGCCCTTTCCCGGCTACGCCGACGTGACCTTCAATGAAGCGGACAGAGGTGCGCAGGACGCCGAGGTGGTCACGGACTGGACCATCGAAAAGGAGGTGCAGCCGGTGGCCACGGCGTTGCAGGATTTTGATTTCAAGAAACCCAAGACCTCGCTCCTCACCTCCACGAACGTCACTCGCAAATACGGCAAGGCGCAGTTTGAGATTTATGATTACCCGGGCGAGTATTTGGAGCATGGCGACGGGGTGCAATTGGCGGACGTGCGGCTCGATGAGCTGCAGACGCAATATGAAACCCTGCAAGGCGAGGCCAGCGCACGCGGCCTGGCGGCGGGATGCTCTTTCAACCTCAAGCAGCACGCGCGCGCCGACCAGAACCGCGAATATCTCATCACCGGGGTCACGCTGCACGCGGACGCCGGGGAATTCTCCTCGACTCCCGGCGCCGGCGGCACCCGGCTGTTTTCGTGCAGTTTTACCGCCATTGATAAAAAGCAGCAGTTTCGCCCCGCGCGCCTGACGCCCAAACCCCTGGTACAGGGGCCGCAGACGGCCATTGTGGTTGGCCCGGGAGGCGAGGAGATTTATACCGACGCCTACGCCCGCGTAAAGGTCCATTTCCACTGGGATCGGCACGACCAATCGGACCAGAATTCCTCCTGCTGGGTCCGGGTCTCTCAAAATTGGGCCGGCAAGACCTGGGGCGCGATTCACATCCCGCGCATGGGCCAGGAGGTGGTGGTTGAATTCCTAGAAGGCGATCCGGATCGCCCGATCATCACCGGGCGCATCTATAACGCCGATCAGACCCCCCCTTATGCGCTGCCGGGAAACAAAACGCAGAGCGGCGTTAAGAGCCGCTCCAGCAAGGGCGGCGGGAGCGCCAATTTTAATGAAATCCGCTTCGAGGACATGAAGGGAAGCGAGCAGGTTTACATCCATGCGGAAAAAAACCAGGACAACGTGGTCGAGAACGACGAAACCACCCAAGTTGGCCATGACCGCACCGAGAACGTAGGCCATGACGAGAAAATCACCGTCGTCAACAACCGGACGGAGAGCGTGGGGGTCAATGAAGTCATCACGATCGGCAGCAACCGCACGGAACAAGTCGGGGCCAATGAAAGCATCACCGTGGGCAGCAATCGCACCCGCATGGTGGGGGCCAATGAGACGGTGACGGTCGCGCTCATGCGGGCGCATACCGTGGGGGTGAACGAGGCCATTACCGTCGGTGCCAACCAGGCCATAACCGTGGGGGTGAATCAGGCCACGACGGTCGGCGTTGACCAGGCCAACACCATCGGCGCCAATCAGGCGAACACCGTTGGAGCCAATCAGACCAACAATATTGGCGCCAATGAGACCAGTAACATCGGCGCCAATCAAAGCAACACGATCGGGGCCGATCAAACCAATTCCATTAGCAATAATCAAACCGACTCTGTCGGAGCCGATCGCACCACTTCTATTACCGGTAACGACACCATGAAGGTCGGAAAAGTCCTGGCTGTTGAAGCTGGTGACGAGATCGTCTTCAAGACGGGTGACGCCTCGATCAATATGAAGAAGGATGGGACCATAGAAATTAAAGGCAAGGATATCAGCATTATTGGTTCGGGAGACATCACCGTAAAATCGGACAAGGACATCACCATGAAAGGAAACAATATCAAGCAGAACTAGTTTCGGTGCATGGTTGGCAACTTGATTCAAATATTAATCTTGGACAATTATGAACTCAAACAATACCAATTTGCTGGAAGCTGAAACTGGTGGCCAGACCTACTCGGTTTTTGACGAACTCGTCGCGGTGCCGGCAGGGGAGACCGCCGGAAACCCACCATCTGGTCGAACTTGGCCCGAGGCGCACACCCTGGTCGGCAAAGTGTGCGGGTTTGCTCCAACCGGTTTTCCATTGGTGGACTTTAGCGGCAACCCCCGGCGCGAACCGCTGCCAGCAAGACACATCTGTCCGATTGCAGCGGCCGACTTGGGCCACGACGCGGTTTTGGTTTTTGAGAATAACGACTTGGCGAAACCGATCGTGCTGGGACTCCTTCAACCAGATTTGACCGAAACAACGGAACCCCACCCCACTCCGGTCAACGTGAGCCTGGACGGAAAGCAGGTGACACTCACCGCCGAAAACGAGATTGTGCTTCGTTGTGGCAAAGCCAGCATCACCCTCACTCGTGCGGGCAAGGTACTGATCAGCGGTGAGTATTTGTTGAGCCGCTCCGAAGGGGTGAATCGTATCAAGGGAGGCTCGGTACAGATCAATTGAGGTCAAGGTCAGATATGTTTTCCAAACCGAAGACCAAGTGACCAGCGCATGACCACTTCAACCATACAACGTCCAATTGGTTTTCGCCCGGAGGAAATCTCCGCCATGACCAACGAGGTTGTCGTGGAGCAGCACGCGGAAGAGGCCGCTTTTCTGTGGAAGCAGCGGGATCGCGGTGTGGTCGCGCCAAATTTCCGACTCAAAGACCTGTCGCGCTGGGACGAACGAGTGGAAGCGCACTTGGACGGTCTGCGGGTCGCTGGCCAGTTCGGCTGGCAACTCTGTGAAAAGGCGCTGAAAGAGGGCGGGGCGGGTGAAGTCTTCGCGGCCGGTGTGCTGGCCTTTGGCGGCGGCGATCCCGGCCGAATCAAGGCAGTTTTGAAAGTTGGCGTCACCGAACCCAAGTTCCAGCGGGCAATGATCTCGGCACTGGGCTGGCTGCCTTTTGGCAGCGTTGCTCCCGTCCTCCAGGAGTTGCTCAAATCCGACTTACCCGAAGTGCGCTACGTTGGGATTGGAGCCTGCGCAGTTCATCGTCACGATCCCGATCTGGCCATTGTCCGCGCGCTTACCGATGCTGACCTGCGTTTGCGAGCGCGGGCACTCAAGGCGTGCGGCGAACTGGGCAAAATCGGGGCTCTTGAAATCGTGCTAAAATCTCTCCCAAGCCAGGACATGGCTTGCCAGTTCTTTGCCGCTTGGTCCGCTGCGCGGTTGGGAAATCGTTCCGTGAAAGTCATCGGTGCCTTGCGGGAAGTTGCTTTGAAACCGGGCCCCTACGCCCTGCGGGCATTGGACCTGGCCCTGCGCGTGATGAATTTTAACGACGCCAAAGCCTGGCAGCGGGAATTTCAAGCAGACCCGGCACGGGTGAGGCTGGCTGCCGTTGCGGCTGGGGTGATTGGCGACCCGGCGTTGGTCGGGGATTTGATACAGCTCATGAAAGTGCCACCAGTCGCGCGGGCTGCTGGCGCAGCCTTTTCCCGGATCACCGGCGTTGACCTCGCCTTTGATGATTTGGATGTTGATCCACCCAAGGATTTTGATGCCGGCCCGACCGAGAATCCGAAAGACGAAAAAGTAGCCATGGATCCGGAAGAAAATTTGCGGTGGCCCGGGCCCGATCTGGTTGCCGCTTGGTGGAAGAAAAATGGGAACCGGTTCGTTGCGGGCAAACGGTATCTCTGCGGCAAAGACATTGCCGAGGCATCACTACGCGAAACCTTGATTAAGGGGTATCAACCTCAGCGTGCCGTGGCGGCGTTGGAATTGGGACTGCGGCAACCGAGCCAGCCAATGTTCGAGGTGCGGGCGAGGGGTGCAATTCAAATGGAGCAAGTCCAGCGATGGAACTCTTAAATCAAACTGGTTTCAAAGCAGGCTGGACACTGGGCTTCCAGAAGGATGGCCGGGAGCTTCTGATTGTCGCCGTAAAGGCGACGTTCGATTTGCCGCCGGATGGGCTGGAGCCAACGATCGCAAAGGAACAGGCGCCTTTGGTGGAGAGTGATGAATTCACCGGTGAACCCGGCTATTCGGCGACCCGATATGAGTCTGACTACGCCCACCGCAAACCGTTTTGCGATGTCTTGGTCAATGGCTCCGCGTACGCGCCGCATGGTGAACCGGCCGAGAAAGTGACTGTCGGTTTGTACCTCGGGCCCATCCAAAAGCGCTTCGAAGTGGTCGGCGACAGGTTTTGGGACGAAGTACTGTTTTTGGCCGCGCCTTCCCTGCCGACGCGGTTTGTAAAACTGCCGATTTCCTACGACCGCGCTTATGGAGGCACCGACAAATCCGAGAAGAAACCCGGCAAGATCAAAACCTACCTCGATAATCCGGTCGGTGTCGGATATTACCCGATCACCGGAGGCAAGACGCTGATTGGCAAACGACTGCCAAATACCTGTGAGATCGGTCGCCTCGCGACGGGTCGGATGGGCAGGTATCGGCCCATGTCCTTAAGTCCGCTAGGGCGCAACTTCAAATGCCGGATACCATTTACCGGAACTTACGACAAAAAGTGGCTGGAGGAACGCGCGCCGTTTTTTCCGGACAATTTCGATTATCGCTATTTCCAGTGCGCACCAGCCGATCAACAGATGCCATATCCGCAAGGTGGCGAGCAGATCGGTCTGGAGAATCTCACCCCGGACGCCATGAGACGCTTTCGGCTGCCAAAAATACCCATGCCTGTCCTGTTTATTCCCCATCGCGGCGAAGCGAAGCAGAATGATGCGGTTATTGATACGATCCTGATCGAGCCAGACCAGAACCGCCTTATGCTGACGTGGCGGACGATCCTGCCGCTGCGGAGAAATTGCTTCGAGATTCGCCAGATCGTGGCCGGAAAGACCGCGCTGGCGCATCATCGTGAAACCATTAGGGCCACCAAGACTCACTATAAGAGTTTGGAGGAACTCATTCAGGCCAACAAAGCACGAAGGGGCAAACCAAAATGACCCGTCTCGCAATCAAAGCGTCCGGCATGGTAACGGCGGTTGGCTTCAATTCCCCAGCCAGTTGTGCGGCGATGCGGGCGGGCGTGAGCGGGGTGTCCAAAGCGAACCTATGGGATCCTGAATCGGGGGAATATATTGGTATAGGCAAAGTAAACCTACCTCACTGGTGGGAAGGGCTAGGGAAACTCGCCGAGTTGCTTGCACCAGCGATTCAGGAGTGCCTCGCTGCGGCTAAACCAGCGCGTTCAGACCAAATTCCAATTCTTCTTGGCGTTGCAGATCAAGGGCGGCCGCACCGTTTCGCTGGAATTGACGATCAACTGTTGGAAGAAGTCGAATACCGGCTGAACCTAAAACATAACCCGGATTCGAAAGTGATTCCGAGGGAACGCGTCTCTGGTGTTGTGGCTATAAATGAAGCGCGGCAGATCATCGAGAGCCGGCGGGCTGCTGCCTGCATTGTTGCCGGTGCGGACAGTTTTCTCCAACAAGAGGTAACCGAGGCATATATGCAGCAACGTCGCATTCTGACTCCGGGCAACTCAAACGGCTTCATTCCTGGTGAGGCAGGATGTGCGGTGCTGGTGGCGCTAGGTGGGGATCAGCGGCAGGGCGAACTTGAAATCACCGGGCTTGGTCTGGGTCAGGAGAAGGCAACGATTGAATCCGACCAACCGATGCGGGGAGAAGGCTTGACGCAAGCCATTCGCGCGGCCCTTGCGGATGCTGGACTCGCCTTGCATGATACCTCTTACCGGATTACCGATCTCAATGGCGAACATTACAAGTTCAAGGAAGCTTCGTTTGCTCAAGGACGCCTCTTGCGGAAGATAACTGAGCATCACGCTCTTTGGCATCCGATTGAGTTTATTGGCGACATAGGATCGGCCATTGTGCCATGTGTGCTTGCGGTGGCGTTGCATGCGGGACAAAAAGGTTATGGCGTAGGAGAAAGAGCGCTTTGCCATTTCAGTAGCGATAACGGTGAACGCGCCGCGATGGTCACGAAATTCACACCGGGGAGGACCGACTGATGGGCGCGAATGTATTTGCTAACAGCATGGAGGTGTCCTGCGAAAAGGCGACGAATCAATCCCTCGCGGCGATGCCCGATGTCTGTCTTTCACCGCCCACTCCGCCAGCAGGTCCGATTCCCATACCATACCCGAACTTCTCCAAAGCTTCGGACACAACCGACGGCACGCAAACGGTGCAAATTGCGGGAGGCCAAGTAGGGATGAAAGACAAATCCTGTTACAAGCAAAGCAAGGGAGACGAGGCAGCCACAAAGAGCTTGGGCATGGGGCAGGTTACGGCCTGCATCGAGGGCAAAACCTATTTCGCCGCATGGTCTTCCGATGTGAAATTTGAGGGGGAGAACGCGGTGCGGTTATCGGACATGACGACGCATAACCACGGCAGTGATCCGATGAATACAGGGAGTATGACAGTAAGCACTGGAGAGCCGGGAACGCCAGGCCTCCTCACAAAATGCCAACAACTGGAAAGCGCTAATCCGGCAAAAGTCGAAACGGATCCCAGCGGAAAGAAAGTAGCCGTTCCAGGGCCGGATATGAGACCTTCGGCAGCATCAAGTGCATTCACTGCTACATCCGCCTCGTTCACAACACCTGGTGGTGTGTCAGGGCTTATGATGCCAGCAGTAACGCCACAAGACCTGATACGGAGCGGCAGCCGGGGTAAATTTGCCGAAGTGCGGCCACAGGATCAAAAAATGGCTTGTAGTGATAAGAATTGGGGCATGCTAAACAGTAATCATACGGAACCAAAGTTAATGGAGCAATTTTTCCCTGCACCTGGGAATCCTCAACCACCGGTTCCCTTCGGCTCTTTAGGGAGCCTTACTATGAGCATTGTGCATAATCCAAAAGGAGGTCCTCCAGACGCCGAGCCATGCACGCGCTGCAAAAAAGGTATATGCAAAGCTGTTGAATGTGGGCTGGAAATCAAATTGTGTAAAGAAGGAGAAGAGGAATCACCTCCGTGCAAAGACGGCGAGTGGGTGGATAATGAATAACTATAAAAATGTATGATTGCGATGCCTAAATATATAGAACGATCCGGAGTTACCGGGGCGGAAGCACAGCATAAATGGGATGATGATGATCCTGGCATATTTTTTCTTGAAGACGAGAGACTTGCGAATAGGATTGCTAAAGCGAGCCATCGTGGAGTTATAGCCCTGTCTGCCGGTTTCGCGGAATGGATTGCTTGGAGATCCGGCAAGCATTGTCCTGAACCAGTTCTTCTCCAAGAAGTCGAGGCGGTTTGGGCTGGCATTATTGACTGGAGATATGTACATCCGCTGGGGCCGGCGAAAGCAGCCCCGGAGCGGAAAGACTGGAAGGGAGCCGGGCGTGGCCCTGTGCGTTCAGCGTTTTTTCTTCTTTCACAGATAATCGCACTCGTCAAAAGGGGCAGCTATCCTGCGGGTGCTTCATCTGCCCTTTCAAAGCTCGCCTTGCATATCATGCCCAATCCAAAGCCATACAAGGCTTGGCGCCAATTTGCCATTGAACGACTCGCAAGTCAGTATCCGTTTGATCCGAAAGAAATGCAAGGTCCACCGGTTCCTCGTGAAGCCTTGGATCCAGATTTCGACTACAAGCCGGAAATGGCCCGTGAATTACTTGCAAAGTTTTTGCAGGGTCTAAACTACATGGCCAATCCCTTTTTACGGTCCCCTGAAGAAATGAAAAGCGACGGCTTTGAAGGGATACCGTACAAATACTGATCAACAAGCTGGCTCATCCACGCGCAAAGAGAACTTCTCAAGTGTAACCAAAAAACATGCCACTGTCAATTTTTAAGAAAATCCAATCGTCCAGCGTTCGCGATACAACAATCAGGTTTAGGTGGGACGATTGGAACGTTGAGCAGGCAGAAGAGCCGATTGATGGGGAATTTGCAAAACGGCTCCAAGGCATATCACAGCGCGCAGTTATCTCTTTTACCATCGGCACGGCGGAATGGATTGTCCACCGTTTCAGCGCGCTATCCGGTGATGTCTTGCCATATAATTACATTGAGGTGGCGTGGGCGCAGCTTGTCAACTGGGGATACGCTCGTATAACGTGGGAAGCCTTAACCGCGGCGCAACAATGGACAGGTCCTGTGAGGGGACCACTTGGCATCGCCATGACTCGCATTATGTATGCGATTCAACAAGCAGAAGAGGACGAAGATCCGGAATTGCGGGCGGCATGGATCACCAATCTAGCAGAGTATGTCATGACTGATCCGGCAGATTACCAAAAATGGCGAGAACATGTCATGGTCCGGCTGGAAACTCTCTATCCGCGAATTTCAAAAGAAACATTGGGTGAAGCCATACCGAGAGAAGCCATTGATCTCGACTTCGATTTTCACGTCGAACAATCCGAGGATTTGATTAATCGATTCCTGGCCGGCTTGAACTACAAGTCTAATCCATTTCTTAGTTCTCCTGAGGATATGTTGGCCGGGGGGTTTGAAGGCAAGCCGTACGTCTTCAACAGCGAGCAAGATCGAAAAGCCCGGTTTGAATGGTGATGCTTTTTGCAATCACCCAAAGCGTGGAGGCATTTGGCCGTTATTCAACGTCGCCGCGCCGGGTTTTCGCCAGCAACAAATCCTCGGCAACGGCGAAGTGATTCGTTAAGCGCACCACCATCTCCAGATCATGTATATCACCCTTGCAGTCGGCATTTTCTTTCTGGTGCTGGCGCTTGCTTTTGGGCTGGCGGCGCGGAGCGACTATCTGACCGCTCAACGCCAGTGGCGGCCGGCTGGCAAGACCCGCCGCCGGGTCGCGGTGATCTTCGCGCTGGTTGGTCTGGGGCTCGTGCTGTCACGGCTGCTCTCCTAAAGGCCAGACCGCGCGTGGGACGGCCAAGCATATCCTCAACTTCTCGTTGACTTTTCCTGCGGCAGACGGATGTTGTCACGGAATTCGCCGCAAATCCAGGGCCTTATTGAATTCCAGTTGCGCAGCTAAAGAGGAATATTGTCCACCATGAAAAACTGCATGCGCTGTTCAAGAGCCAATCTTGATAACGCCGTTTCCTGCAAAGACTGCGGAGGGACCATCTTTTCCGGCAACCCCTTGCCATCCACGCGCTCCGCTGGGGCGGGCGCTGCCGCGGGTCGCACCGCAATCGCCGTCCGATATTCCGCGGCCTTGATTTGCCTGTGCGTGCTGGGGCTGGCAGGTGAGGTAATTGGGCGGCAAATGCGCTACCAACAATTCGCTGCTCAGTTGACGGCCGAACGGACCCAAGCTGAACAGGCGCGAGCGGACCACCTGGCACAGCAGGACCAAGCCGCAAAAGTGGAAGTCGAAGCGGAGGAGGCGAAGGATCAATCCCATATGGGTGACAGCGGATGGCTGTCGGGTGATTTGGCGCGTGAACGCCGCGAGAAGGAATGGGCGGCGCGGCTTAATCATGAGCCACAACTGGCCGGGAGTGTCCTGGAAACGAATCTTCTCGTCATGGAACAATTGGGCCAGGATGCCACGCTGGCCGCCCAAAATGCCTTGGAGCGAGTCGCGCTGCTGGCTTCCCCAGCCGGTTCGCGGGTCCAAATCGTTCCCGACGGCGACGGATTTCGGGTGCGGGTGGCGTTCATGATGTCCCGGGTAAGCCAGCAGGAGGAAGGCGCGGTAACCAAGCATCACAACACCGTGACCATGCGTTTGGAAGTTGAGGAACTGTCGGCGCGGCTTCTGCGTGATCTCTACCGTTATTGCGGTTCGCGGGGCATCACCCACATTTCCGTAACCTGCAATCATACGCTTAGGCAGACCGTGGTGCCATCGGGAGCCACTGCGGCAGAACGGCAACAGCTCCTGGAGCGGGCTCCGCCCGTTCCGGCCCGGCTTTATCGGTTGAGTCTGGACCAGTCCCAGGCGCGATCCGTTGCGGATTGGCGCCAAGTGTCGTTGTCGGGAGTCGTTCATCTGTGCAAGGTGGAATATGACGGTTTCCCCACACTCACCATCACCCACGGCCTCTTGGTCCAGGAGGCGCGCGACGCCGAAGGAGACCTGGAGTTTTGACCGACATATGGACTCGACACGAGCAATCCGATTCGGCGCCTCAGCGCTGGTGCTCGCCCTGTTCATCGGCGGGTTGATCTGGGTCAAGTTTGACGCGAAGGAATCCAGACTGGAGGCGGAACAGCGGCGACTCCTGTCAGATCAGCGAATTGCCTGGGCGCAAGAGGACGCCCAACGGGCCATCGCCGCCGAACAGGAGGTGGCCCAGCGGGCGAAGGCGCGTGCCGAGAAACTCGTGGCGGCCTTGGGTGGTCCCGTGGAGGCTGCGTTCAAGAACCCCGAACTTGGCATTGGCCAGATGTTGAATCAGGTGGCCTTGGCCTGTGCACCGCCAAATTCACGCGTCTCAGTGACAGTGGATCGCTTTACGGAATTTATCGTGTCGGTCACGCTGCCGGGACGGCTCACGTCCACGCAACTTGCCGACATAGCCCAGCGCCTGCTTCAGAAAGGTGTTCCCTATGTCCAGAGCGTCCGTTTCATTCAGAACGACTTGGTGCTGGCGGAACTCGATTGGCCCGCAATCGAGTCGGTCACCGACTGGAGCCGTGTTTCGCTTGAAGAGGTGGCTCGACTCATATCCCCGGCAAATGCGATGGAACAACCGTCGCCGACCTTTGCCTCAGCAAACGAAGGCGGCGCGTCCAATCCGGCCCCGGAAGATTTAAGTCCAGACCAAAGGAAGATTGAGGCGGCCAATAATGCCTTCAAGGAGAACTATCGCACGCACTTTAGCGCGCTTAAAAACCTGGTGGCTTCCCTTGATCAAGCTTCACGTTTGGACACCCTCTGGACTCGGGAACGACTCGAATCGCGAATTGCGTCGCTGGATCAACTGGCCACGGCATTATCCGCGGAGCGCCAATTTTTCTTCAACCAGCCGGCAGAAATGAATCGTTTGCTGAAAGCGCAGGCGCTGGAGCCACTGGCCATCACCATAATTACTCGCAATATGAAGGATCTGGCCCAGTCCGAATCGGCTGTTTATGCCGGCGTATTCGACGCCCTGGCGGCATATGGTGAACAAATTCAGGCTTTCCTTAAGGGAATGGGGAACCACTGGGGAGAATGGCAGGCCGACTCTTCCACCAAAGCAGTCCTATTCACCTCGGCGGCGGCGCGTGAAGCTTATCGTTCCGGCTCCGCTCAGCTCGCCCAAAGCGGGGAATCGGATCAAAAAGCCTTCCAATCCTGGGCAAGTTACCAACCTCCGAAATGAGAAAATCCGGGAGTTTGGAATCGAGATCAATTCGGAGAAATAAGTCTCCTGCCAGGGGAAGATCATGGGACCTCATCGGTTGAAGTGTGTCTTATATGCAATTTTACTTTGACTTTTCTTGGGTTGGCTCGAAGTTCTTCAATCGCCGCTGGAAGCGGAATCATCCATGAAAAAAGCCCGAATCGAGAATTGCCTTCTTTGCTTCGCTCTCCTGCTGGCCATGAGGGCGACCCAGGCCGCGAGCGTGGCCGCCGCCCATTCCCCGAGCGTCATTCCATGGAACGAAATCGGCGCGAGGGCCGGCGCGGATTACCGGGGCGACGGACTGACCGTAGCGCCGACCGGCTCCGGTGCGCGCCTCCACTGCGTATTTCAACGGCTCGATGGCGAGGCCACACCCGCAGGGTTGTGGCTGAACTCGACCGTCACCAACGCCGCGAGCGGCCGTTTCCGCGTGACCGCGATGGAGGTCGTGCGGAAAGCGGCCAAGACTACTTTCGACGCTCCTTATTCGCAATTCGGCCTCCCTTTGGCTGGCACAGGCATCGTCTCCGTGGCGGGCCAGACGGTGCGCTTCAGCCGCCCAGGGCTGACGGAAGAATACTCCGTGAGCATGAACGGCGTGCGGCAGGACTTCATCGTGGAGCAATTGCCTCCCGCTCCTCCGGCAGGGGAATTGGTGGTGAAACTGGCCGTGGCCGGCGCGCAGGTTGAACCGGCTGCCGAGGGCGCGCGGCTGGTGCTGGAAAATTCCGGTCGGAAGATTGCTTACAGCCGCCTGCGCGTCACCGATGCCACGGGCAAAGAGTTGTCGGCGCGCATTGAGGCCTTTCCAGTGGGAGAGGAGACCAGTTTCGATTGCTGGAGCGATCCCGGCAGTTTTTTGAATGCGCTGAGGCTGACCACGCCGACTGTGACAGATTTGAAACTGGCCGTGGTGATTGATGATGCGGGTGCAGTGTATCCGGTGCGGATTGACCCGACGTTCAGCGATGCCAATTGGATCAGCCTTGGCGGCATCTCCGGTGCAAACGGCGATGTTTACGCGGCAGTGGTGGATGGTTCGGGAAATCTTTATATCGGCGGGGATTTCAGTGAGGCCGGTTTTGCTCTTGCAAACAATGTGGCCCAATGGACCGGCAGCGGTTGGATGGCGCTGGGCTCCGGGGTGAACAACGAGGTGTCGGCGCTGGTGGTGTCGGGCAGCACATTGTATGCGGGTGGAGCCTTCTCCACGGCGGGCGGCAATCCGGCGAATTTTATTGCTCAATGGAACGGAAACAGTTGGTCGGCCCTGGGCTCAGGGATGGATGGCAATATATATGCGCTGGCGGTTGCGGGCAGCACGTTGTATGCGGGCGGTTATTTCACAATGGCGGGCGGAAGTGCGGCCAATGCCGTCGCGCAGTGGAACGGGAATTCCTGGTCAGCTTTGGGTGCGGGGATTGGTACCGGGAATGGCTATAACGCGGTTTCCGCTCTGGCGATTTCTGGAGGCATGCTGTATGCAGGCGGGTCGTTCTCCACTGCGGACGGCAACCCGGCCAATAACGTCGCGCAATGGAACGGGAGCAGTTGGTCAGCCCTCGGCTCGGGGCTGAGTGGCGAAGTGTATGCGCTGGCATTGTCGGGCAGCAGGTTGTATGCGGGCGGCTCCTTCACGGGTGGCAGCGGCAATCCACCCTATAACATTGCGCAATGGGACGGGAGCACCTGGTCATCGCTGGGTCCGGGGATGAACTACCCTGTGGGCGCGCTGGCGGTGTCGGGCGGCACGTTGTATGCGGGCGGCACTTTCAGTTATACGGCGGATTACAGCGTGGCACTCGATCACATCGCGCAATGGAACGGGAGCAGTTGGTCGGCGCTGGGGTCGGGAGTAAATAACGATGTATCGGCGCTGGTGGTCTCGGGCAGCGCGCTGTATGCAGGCGGGTCGTTCTCCGCTGCGGGCGGCACCCCGGCCAATAACGTCGCGCAATGGAACGGGAGCAGTTGGTCGGCGCCGGCCTCCGGGGTTACGGGTGTCTATGGAAACGGCACCTACGCGACTGTCACTGCGCTGGCGGTTTCGGGCAGCACGCTGTATGCGGGCGGCTATTTCACCACGGCGGGCGGCGGCGCAGCCAATAACATCGCGCAATGGAATGGGAGCGGTTGGACGGCTCTGGGTTCGGGGATGAACAACACCGTGACGGCGCTGGCGGTGTCTGGCAACACGCTTTATGCCGGCGGCGCTTTCACGATGGCTGGCGGCGGCGCGGCCAATGGCCTGGCACAATGGGACGGAAGCAGTTGGTCGGCACTGGGTTCCGGGATGAATGGCCAGGTTGGTGCGCTGGCGGTGGCGGGCAGCACGTTGTTTGCGGGCGGTTCTTTCACCACCGCTGGCGGCGGCGCAGCCACTAATATTGCCCAATGGAACGGCAGCAGTTGGTCTGCACTGGGCTTCGGGTTGGACAACACCGTGCTTGCCCTGGCGGTTGCGGGCAGCACGCTGTATGCGGGCGGCTATTTCGCTCATGCGGGCGGCGTTGCAGCCACTAACATCGCTCAATGGAACGGTAGCAATTGGTCCGCCCTGGGTTCGGGATTGAGTGGTTACCCTTACTCTCCCTTTGTGTCAGCACTGGCCGTCTCGGGAAACGCATTGTATGTCGGGGGCCAATTCAACTCGGCTGGCGGGGTGGCGGCCAATGACATCGCGGCATGGGACGGGAGCAGTTGGTCGGCGCTGGGTCCAGGGATGAACTACCCTGTGGACGCGCTCGTGATGTCTGGGGAAGCGGTGTACGCGGGCGGCCAGTTTACGACGGCTGGCGGCAGCCCGGCCAATTATATCGCGCAATGGAATGGGAACAGCTGGTCGGCGCTGGGCTCGGGGCTAAACGGCCAAGTGAACGCACTGGCGGTGTCGGGCAATGACCTGTTTGTGGGGGGTGGTTTCACCGTGGCGGGCACCAATGTATCCTCCTACGTGGCCGAGGCCAATCTGCCTGTTTCCATCGCAATCGTCACCGGAAATGCGGCGTTTGGCTTCGCCGATGGCGTGTTCGGCTTCGACGTGGCCGGTCCGCCTGGGTCCAACATGGTCGTTCAGGCCAGCAGCAACTTGCTGACTTGGTTTCCCCTCCAAACCAATCTGCTTGGAGGCAGGCTGTTCTATTTTTCCGATCCGCAGTCCCCCACCAACCGCCAGCGTTTCTATCGCGCCGAATTGTCGCCCTGAGGGCGGTTGGATTCGCGGTGGTTGCCCGGCATTTCAGCTGCGCCAGGATTTCAGGTCTTGTGCCCAGTACAAACGAGGAAGAATCACCCTTCGGGAGGTCCGATTTACTTTTCCAGCAACTTGTATGAGCCGTCCCAATCCGGCGGGGGAGGCGCGGCCAGATAACCCTTGCAGCGTTCGACATACATGTCGCAGAGATAATCCTGGTGTCCAATCTCCTGGCGCACGACCTCGAGGCGGGCGATGGCCTCCGCAAATTCGCGCGCTCGATAAAGTTTGATGGCGGCGTGATATTTCTCCAGCCAGGCGGGCGCCGGCTGCGAGCGGTCACCCACCAGCGCGTACACCTCCACCGGCCTCTGCTTGCCCTTCACCGTGAGCAAATCCACCGTGCGGAAAACGAATTGTTCCCGGGTCAGTTTTTCCGTCTGCTCGCCGATGAGAATGTCCGTGTGGAACTGCTTGGTGGCGCTCTCCAGGCGGGCCGCCAAGTTCACGCCGTCGCCAAGCACGGTCAATTCCATGCGCTTGTGAGTGCCGATATTGCCGTAGATGACTTCGCCGTGGTTGACGCCAATACCGATGGATAAATTCTGCCGGTCCGGGTCGTCCTTCCAACGCGCGTTTAATTTTGCCAGGGCCGGCCGCATTTGCAAAGCGGCGGTCACGGCCCGGATGGAATCAATCTCAATTCCATCGCTATGCACGTCGCCCCAGGCAGCCATGATTGCATCGCCGATGAATTTTTGCAATGTGCCATGATTCTGTTCCTCGATGATGTTCACCATCTCGCCAAAATATTCATTGAGTTGGGCGACAAGCTTTTCCGGGTCGCCCGCCTCGGCCATGCTGGTGAACCCGCGGATGTCGTTGAATAATATGGTGACGGGTTTTTTCCGGCCGCGCAGAGATTCCTCGAACGACCGTTTATCCTCCAGCACGGTCCGGGCGACATTTTCGGAAACGTAACGTCCCAGCACCAGGCGATAACGCAGCCGCTCAAATTGTTCGAGCGCAAATTGGAAGACCACGCCGAAGGCGCCGGAAGCGAGGAGACAGAAAAGCGGGGGCGCCATCGGGAGCACCAGCTTGCAGTGCGTGAACGCGAGCTGGCACCCTGCGAAAAACAAGACGACCGAAGCCGCGAGGAGCGAAACTTTCAGCAGGGCGTTGCTGATACACAGACATATGCCCAGCGCAAAACCGAGCATCACCAGCGCGAGCGTGACCTTGACCAGCGGCGAACTGTCCGTCAGCCACGACTCGCGCAAGAGAGCCGCCATGACCTGCGCTTGAATTTCCGGACCGGGCGTGTTGCCAAACGGCGTAGGGTGGATGTCGTGCTGAATTTCTGTCATCTGACCGACGACGACAATTTTGTTGCTGAATATTGTCCCACCGCGGAAGGGCGGCGCCTCCCATAATTTTTCCACGAATATGTTCTCCACCGGCAGGGCCTCGTAAATTCCCTCCCTGCCCGAGAAATCAAAATAATTCGGCAGCTCATCCGGCGGCATCACCATTCTGCCTTTGAACTTGCCAACCGCCAGCACAGTCAGGTGAATCAAATTATCCGGGAACCCACCCAATCCAGCTTCATGTTCAATGGAGGTATGGTACTTGCCGTGCCGGAAAACTCCGTCCGGGTCGGGCCAGAAATTTGCCAGCCCAACGATGGATTCCGTGCCGGGGAGCAAGAGCGCATCATTGGGTGTGTTCAGTTTTTGAATCCGCCCGCCATTGGAGCCATTCTCCTCAGAAAAGCTCTCGCCGATAACCACGTGATCCTTGTATTCTTGCAACGCCTTGGCGAATTCATGGTCGCCGTCGGTTACGCCTTCAAAATCGAAGTCAAACACCACCACTTTCGCGCCGGCCTTCAGCAGCTTTTTCAGGATGGCCGCATGAATCCGGCGATCCCACTCCGGATGCCGCATCAACTGCAGAGTGGGAGACGCCTGGATTTCCTCGGGAGCCAGCGCGTCCAGCTTGAACGAACTATTTTCAACTCCCAGCAACTTGAGGTCAGGGTCCGGGGCTCTTTCGCCGCGCGCCCAATACCGCCGGTCGATCAGTTTCCCCTCGGCCGTTTGCCAAAGCTCCGAAGTCTCCAGCCAGCTCGTTTGGGACAGACCGAAGATGAGGACGCCAAACCCGGCGATGATCCACCGGGAATTCTGGCTCAAGAATTTGACCATGGCAAAAATTCCGAAGCCAGGAGCCCATTTGCCCGATCACCCGGCTATTTCAGCAGGGCCTCGATTTTGGCCCGGAGCGGATCCGCCTGCTGGACAATAGCCTCGACATCCAGCAGTTCAATGAAGGCTGGCACGCCGGAAAAGGCCGTGGCGGATTGGATCAAATCGTCGGCGGGGCGGAACGATTTGAGACTGGAGGTAACGGTCACCATGGGCAATCCCTTCAGTTCTGGAACGGTTTCGCTTTTTAACTCGAAGCGCAGGTCTTGGAACAATCGCGCCAAGCCCGGGAGGCGGTTGAGCACGAGTTGCAGCACCAAGGCGTTGACGGCGAATTGGCGCAAATAGTCGGGGCGGTTGGTTTCCTTGCTGGCGAGCGCGCTCTTGACTTGGGCAATGGTATAATTGGCGCGGTAGTTTACAATCCATCTCACCGGCGATGACATCGTGACGGGCTTGCCCTGCACGGGATGCGCGTATTCCCAGGCATGCAACTCCAGGGAATTCCCCACGAGCGTGAGCCAATTTTCATCGAGCGTCTCGGGCAGGTCGTACGGTCTGGTGGTGAAGGGCGTGTAGCTCTGCCGCAGTTCGGCCAGGGCGCGTTCGGCCCCGGTGACGTCGGTGCGGCCGCCGGCGTATTTGCCGAGAATCCGCTCAGGAGCGAACAGCGGGCGCAAGGTTTCGAGGTGCCCGGAGATTTGGTCTTTTAGAAAATGTGAAATGGCCTCCGTCTTGCGGCGCAGTTCAGGGAGTTGTTGAAACGTCAATGCCGTGCCAGGTTCATCGCTCATATGCGTCTTTTTTAACACACCCGGCTGGGGGTGAAAAGGAGAATAAAGGGGTGATTTTGGGCTGATTTTGGACATAAGATTTCGTGGTGGAAACCTTTTCCGCGGTGATTCGGCATTTCCGCCGATTCAAGTTCACTCGGAATTTTGCGGAGTATTTGCTTGGCTTTGAAGGTGTTTTCGCCATAAATACAGCCCATGGAAAACAACGAGAAATCGCTTCGGCAGCAGTTGCCGGCGGGTTGCGTGTTGGCCCCAATCCATGCCTGTAATGAGGATATCCCGTTGAGAATTTGTGTTTTGGCGCGCTTGGAACCTTTGGTGGCTTCCGGTCCATTTATCCTGCTCCGCGAACTGCCGGAAGCCCGGGTTTATCTGGGCTGCGTCTGCGACGCCGGGGAACAAATTCAGGACTGGGTGGAGATTTGGGTGCAAACGCACGAATTGAGGGACCTGGCGTATTCGGGATATCAGGAGCGGTTGTCGAATTTCGTCTGCGATGAACGGTGGGATTTGGAATGGTTGGCGTACCGGGATAACCTGCCCGAAGGTGTGATCACGACCGGCATGGAAAAAACCAACCCGGTCCCGATCCTGATGAAACGCCACACCGCCCGGGCCGATGCGGGTTTGGCGGCGACCGCGACGGCGAATTGGAGAATTTGCAAAGACGACGCGCTGCTGGCCGCCTGTGGCTTGCCGCCATACTCGACCTCGTCTTTTCGATATTTGCATGATCCCGAGTCATCCGGAGCCAAAACCTTTCTTGCCACTTCGCCCGATGCGCCGGTGAATTCCCAAGTTCAGCCGATTTCCCAGTTAAGCGCGGCTGCCGATGTCCTGGCGGTTTTCAACCCGGAAGCCGGGCTGATCCGGGTGTCTCGTTTCTGCCCGCTGGACACTGAGGACTACCTGCAGATTCTTGAGGGCAGACCGTGGCCCGGCCCGACCGCCGGCGGCGCTCCCGTTTTTCCCGCCAAATCTTACGCGGAGCTGCAAGCCTGGTCCGCCAGTGGAAAAGGACTCCCGTTCATGCTCCATGGCGACGGCCACGAAGGCGACCGGCTGAACGAGGTCTTCTATCTGAAACTTTCCGCCCTGCACGCCATGTTCAAGCAAGTAAGAAATTACGTGAAAGCCCGGCAGTTGCCTTTGCTGAACCTTTCTCCGTCGAGCTTCCGAATGGCGGTGCCGGCGGTGGGTGATCAATTTCCGGCGCTGTGGACGACGAATTGCACGCTCGTCAAGACCGGCCAGGCTTATCCACTCCAGATCAAATCAACCGAACAGAAATATTTCATCCGGCTCGGGAGGATTGAACCTTCGACGTTTCTCCCGGCAGGCCTGGGCGCGCATTCGTTTGGGGTGGGCAGTGTTCGGATTCGCACCGTAACCACCGAAACCGATGGGATCATCCTGGAAGGAACTTTGGTGGCAGAGGAATATTTCACCTTGGAAGCGCACGACCTGCTGTGGTTCAAATTGCCATTGGGCGAAGAAAGGCTGGAATTTTTCGCCCATGTCTATGCGGCGGAGTCGGTCGGCCCCAAGGAGGCGCGCTTTCGAACTGTGCCGGTCAAGCTGCCCGAATCCCTGAACGAGTCGCTGAAGCGGTTCGCCGGCATGGTTTTTGCCAAATCTCCGTACGAGGTCTGGCCTTTGCTTAGTTCCCCGTGCGACCTGTTTTCCCTGGGCGTCATGGCCGTGCGCATTTTGCTGGCCAACAGCACGAGTAATTTCCCTGTGATCCTCGACGAAGTGCTGGGGCTGGCCCGGCACTTTGGCAATGAATTCAAAGAGGAAGGCGCGTTTTTGGCTGAATTCAAGTCATTTCTGGATCATGATCAGCAGATTCTCGACTTGGTCAGTCCCCATAAATTGACAGAAACCTGCCGCCTGCCGCACCAGGCCCGGGCCCAGATAGACCTGGAAATCTGGCTGGACACAATCGGGCTGGTCCTGCGGCTCTTTCCGGGCACAGGGTCACAGGCCCTATGCAAGGATTTCGGGGACGTTTCACCACTGGCCTTGGAGACCGTATTTAACCACCCGGTTCAGAGGCTTGAACTCCTGATCCTGAGGTTGCGCAGCATCCTGGCGCCCAGCCTCTCCACCAACGAGGAAATTGCCGGCGTCTTATTGAAGCAATTGGCAGCGCTGTGACGCGGCTGGTCCTGGCGGCGCTGGCGACTCGCAAAACATTTGCGGCTTGACTCAATCCGCCCAGCCAACAAAACTAAAGCCGGTTTAGAGGTATGAATATGATGCATAAAGGAGTCTTCAAACCGCTCGCGCTGTTTATGGCGGCGGCATTCCTCGGAGCTGGCTGCCATTCCGGCACGAAGCCCGTGGCCTGGAATGTGAGCGTCAACAAAACGACCCCAGCCTCAATCGAGGTGGATTTCATTGGCGTTTCGCCGTTGGAAAAATCTTCCTGGAACGACGTCAAGCCGGATGATTATTGGAAACCAAACGGCTCCGTCCGCGAGGGGGCCAAGAAATTGACAACGGACTTCCAGACTGGCTCGACTTATGTATTGGAAAGGACCAATACAATCTGGAACGAATGGTTTAACCAAGGGGCCACCGAATTGATGGTCATGGCGAATCTGCCGGGTTCCTCCTATAGCAATGGCACTGACGACCGGCGCCGCCGGTTCCTGCCGCTGAACAAGAATGCTTGGAACAGTGAACACAAAACCCTGCAAATTGAGATCCAAGACGAGATTATCAAAATATTGACGCCGCAAAAACCGCAGAAATAGCCTGGGCGTCTGACTCAGCGGGTGTGCGGGTGTTGTATGCCGTTATTTGGTGTCTATGAGACCGTCGGTGAGCCAGTCGCGATCACAGAGGAACGCGGCCGGGTTTCCACTGTGTGGAAGGCCCAGAAAACTGGCGTCGGCGATGCTCGCGAGTATGCCGTCAAGTGTGTTGCTCCGCGCCAACTCAAAGGCAATGAAGCTCAGGCTGGCGGCGCATCGGGCCGGGACATGGTCAAAGTTTTTCTCGAAGGTATCGAGCAGCTCGCTGCCATTCAAAGCGGTGACGGCGGTTGTCTGGCCCCAATCCATGCCTCGGGAAGGAGTGCCGAGGGCGCTTGGTATGTCACGGATTTTTACCCGCGCTCCCTCAAGACCTGGATCACGCTGCGGGGCCGCGTGGACGGCGCAGCCTTGCAGCACGTGGTTCGCGGCATTGTGACCGGCTGCCTGGCGTTGAAACAGTCGCGCGGGTACTCGCATGGCAATTTAAAAACCAGCAACTTGTTTCTGGCGGGCAAACCACAGGCATTGCGCACCACCCCGATCCAGCTTGCGGATGCAGGTTCGGCAGAACTGTTTCCCTTGCCCTCGCAGGAGGGCAGGCAGCCGCAGACGGCGGACAAAAGATCTCCCGAGGCCATGGAACTGCACGATCTCCAAAGCCTCGGTGAATTGATCATGCAATTGGTCGAAGGCCGGCTGATCTCCAGCAGCAACGATTACAATTACCCCATTCCGCGCTCCAGCGCGTGGGATAATTTGGGCAGGGACGGGGAACGTTGGCGGGAAATTTGCAACCAGCTCCTGGACCCGCGCTTGACGCTGGACGCCGTCAATCTGGAAAAACTTCGGGCACAAATCGAGCCCAAGGCAAAGTCCAGCCCATGGCCGCCGTATGCGCCAGCCGTGGCGGCCGCGGCTGGAATCATGGTCCTGCTGGTGGCATCGATTTATTTGGTGGCGCGACAACGGGTCCCGACGATCGCCCGGCAGCCGCAAAATAAAATCAGCGAAGTCAGATCGAATCTCAGTCTTACGGTGGTCGCCAAGGGCGGCGCGTTGAGGTATCAGTGGTGGAGGGATGGACACCCCTATTCGGGCAAGACCAACGCCAGCCTCAAATTCTCTTCCGTTCAAACCAACGATAGTGGCCGATATTTTGTGGTCGTCGCCAATCGGGCCGGGGCGGTCACCAGCGCCGTGGCACAATTAACCGTGGCCACGACCATCCTCACGGTGACTGCCGAAGACGCAAAACGCGTCTATGGGGAGAGCAACCCGCCACTCACGGGAACAACGCGGGGTGTGCGTCCGGGTGATGGCATCACGGCAAATTTCGATTCGGCGGCGAACGGCGACAGCGCAGTAGGCAGATATGACATTATTCCTCGGTTCAATGATCCAGGCGGCAAGCTGCACAACTATACTGTAATCACCAACAGGGGCACATTGACGATTATGCCCGCCAATTTGACGGTGGCGGCAACCGACAATCGCCGCGTTTACGGAGAAAGCAATCCATCGTTCACAGGAAACCTGCGCGGCGTGCGTCTGGGCGATGACATTACGGCAACCTTCGTTACCCTGGCGCGCGGCGACAGCGCGATTGGCAATTATGACATTATTCCGGTATTCAACGATTCCGGCGGCAAACTGCACAACTACACTGTAATCACCAACAAGGGCACGCTGACGGTTATGCCCGCCAATTTGACGGTGGCCGTGGCCGGCAAGCAACGCATCTATGGAGAGAACAATCCTTTGTTGACGGGAGATTTGCGCGGCGTGCGTCTGGGCGATGACATTACGGCAACCTTCGAAACCCCGGCCCGAGGCTACAGCGCTGTCGGCAGTTATGACATTTTGCCGGTGTTCAACGATCCGGGCGGCAAATTGCGCAACTATATCGTCATTACGAACAAGGGAACGTTCGTGATCGCGCCCGCCCGCCTGACGGTGACGGCCCACGACGAAAAACGCGTCTATGGGGACAACAACCCTCCCTTGACCGGAGAGGTGAGCGGCGCGCGTTCGGGCGACAACATATCCGTAACCTACAGCACTTCTGCCGACATCCATAGTGCCGCTGGCAGCTATGATATTTTGCAGAGCTTGAACTATTCCGGCGGCAAGTTGCACAACTACACGGTGATCACGAACCGAGGCACGTTGACGATCACACCTGCCCGCCTGACGGTGACCGCGAAGAACGAGCAACGCGTCTATGGTGAGAACAATCCGCCGTTGACGGGAGATTTGAGCGGCGTGCGCCCGGGCGATGAGATTACCAATATTTTCTCCACCCCGGCGCTGGCTGACAGCGCCGTTGGTACTTATGACATCGTGCCGGTTTTCAAGGATGTTGACGGCAGGCTGGTCAACTACACTGTGGCGACGAACAAGGGCGCCTTGACCATAACGCCCGCCCGCCTGACAGCGAAGGCCCACGACGCGGAACGCGTCTATGGAGAGAACAATCCCACATTGACCGGCGAGTTGGGAGGCGTGCGGCCGGGCGACGACCTGACGGCAAACTTCGAAACGACAGCCCGGAGCGACAGTTCCGTTGGCAGCTATGACATCCTGCCGATGTTCAACGATCCCGGCGCCAAATTGCGCAACTATATCGTGGTTACCAACCGGGGCACATTGACGATCACGCCTGCCAGAATGACGGTGACAGTTCACCATGAGACCCGCGTCTATGGGGCGGCCAACCCTCCATTGACAGGCGTGGTGGGCGGCCTGCGAACAGGCGACGACGTCACGGCGGCATACTACACCATAGCGCGAGGCGACAGCGAAGTTGGCAGTTATGACATCCTGCCGGTGTTCAACGATCCCGTCGGCAAGTTGCGCAACTACACTGTGGTTACCAACCTGGGCACGCTGAAGATCACACGCAACCGCCTGACCGTGACCGCGGATGACAAGCGACGAGTCTATGGAGAACGCAATCCGCGATTGACTGGAGAATTCACCGGCGTGCGCCCAGGCGACCATATTGCGGTGAACTTCGTCACGCCTGCGCAGAGCGATGCCGCAATCGGCACCCACGACATCGTGCCAGTGTTCAAGGATCCGGACGGCAGATTGCAAAATTACATCGTAATTACAAACAAGGGCGAATTGAAGATAACACCCGCCCGCTTGACAGTCGCGGCAACCGACAAGAAACGTGTCTATGGGGATCGCAACCCAGCGCTTACAGGAGATTTGAGGGGCGTGCGCCCGAGTGACGATATTGCCGCGACCTACCGCACCGCAGCCGACAGCAATAGTCCTGTCGGCCCCTATGCAATCCAGCCGGTACTCAGCGACCCGCAGGGCAAGTTGTCCAACTATACCGTTATTGCCAGCAAGGGAACGTTGACGATCACACCTGCCCGGCTGGTGGTGAAGACCCACGGCATCCAGCGCAGCTATGGAGTGAGCAACCCGGCGTTGACCGGAGAGGTGATCGGCCTGCGTTCAGGCGACAATGTCTCGTTGACCTGCCGGACCTCGGCTGACCTCAACAGTCCGGCTGGCAGTTATGATATCGTGCCGATAATCAACGATCCAGACGCCAAATTACGGAATTACAACGTGGTTACTAACCTTGGCCGGCTCAAAATAATTGCTTACGCCGCGAGCGCAGAAAAACCGCCAGGCAAACCGCCGTGGTTAAATGTGCTTGGAATTTCCAACTTTGATTTTATCTGGATTGCCGGCCTCGAAAACGGGAAGGGCGGCTATGTTGAGAAAACAGAACTGTCCCAGACCCAGTTTAGGAACCTTGCCAGTAAACTCGGGTTGATGCTTCAGGACACAAACCGGCTGCCCATTTCGAGCGCCATGTCTGACGAACCGGTCAATGTCGCCTATGAAGCCGCCATCCGTTTGCGCGACGTTTTAAACCAGAGTTCCTCTGCGGAGAAACCACCCGGACAATTCCAATTGCCCAGCCTGCAGGATTTCCTGGTAATGACCGAAACCACCAGTTCAACCGCACAACCCAAATCAAAATTTGCCGCGTTTCTTAGCCGTTTTTCAGACTCCGGGGCAAGCTCCGAGGAGCCGACGCCGGTTGGCATGGGAAGTGGAGATGCTAACAATCTTGGCCGGTTCATTGTGCCCGGCAAAGCATGGGAATGGTTCAATGACCAGAGCGCGGCCAGTTTGACCAATGTTTCCGCCAGCGGATCCCATTTTGCAGACTCTCAACAGGCGAGAGGTTTGTATACGGGGGTGCGATTTCTGATTGAAGGAAATGGGCGCTGAAAATCGATGTGGCCGACATGCTGCCCGAGAATCGAGGCATGATGGCGCCGGTTTCGCGATGGTTTCTTATTGGGGCTTAACGGAAAACAATCCTGCACACGAACACGGCCATCATTACGCTTACCAAATCCGCGGTCAGGCCGGCCAGCACTGCGTGGCGCGTGCGCTTCACCGCCACGGAGCCGAAATAAACCGCGAGCACATAAAACGTCGTCTCCGTGCTGCCGTAAATCGTGCCGGCCATCCGCGAGATGAGGCTGTCCGGGCCGAACTGTTTCACCAGTTCCGTGAAAAAACCGAGCGACCCGCTGCCGCTCAGCGGGCGCACGAGCACCATGGGCAGCAAGTCGGTCGGGAATCCGACGAGGTTAAACACCGGCGCCAGCACGTGGCTCAACCAATCAATGCCCCCGGCCGCTCGGAACATGCCCACCGCCACGAGCATGGCCACAAGGTAGGGGATGATGCGAATGGCCACCTCGAAGCCCTCCTTGGCGCCGTCCACAAATTCCTCATAAACCTTCACCCGCCGCAGCATCGCAAACAACGGGATGGCCGACAACAAAAAGGGAATGGAAAGCAGCGATACGGCATTAACCACCCGGATGAACAGGTTTTGTCTGGTCGTGTCCGCGTCCGCCGCCAGGCCAAAAGTGCCTGGAAATACGAGGCGCAAAAACAGCACTGCGAAGAACAGCAGGTACGCCGCGGTAATGAGAGTGCCCCACCACGCCAGCGGTTGCAGGGTGGCAGCCTCCTTCACCACCGGCACTTTATCCGTGGGATCCAACGCGGGGCTCGGGGGTTTCCGCGGACCAGTTTGAGCCTCGTTACCTCGGCTGCCACCAGGCCCACTATTTGCCGCCAGGCGAAACACCGGCAGCCGGCTCAAAAACTTGGCCATCAAAACGCCGCAAACTGCCGCGCACGCGGTGCAGATGATGGAAGTGCCGACAATGGCGGTCGGGTTCGTGGAGTGGTTTGCCGCGAGAATGGCGATGGCCGTAACCGGGACCAGTTGAATGCCGCTGGTGTTGATCGCCAGAAAGGTGCACATGGCGTTCGTGGCCGTGCCCGGGCGCGGGTTGAGGGACTCCAGGTCTTTCATGGCGCGCAAACCGAAGGGCGTGGCGGCGTTGTTCAGGCCGAGCATGTTCGCGGCGATGTTCGTCAGCATGGAACCCATGGCGGGATGATCCGCCGGCACGTCGGGGAAAATCAGCCGCATGACTGGCCGCATCGCCCGCGCCAGAAGCGCCACCAGCCCGGCGCGTTCGGCCAGCCGCATGATGCCGAGCCACAAGGCCATCACGCCGATGAGCATGAAGGCGATATTGACGACGGCGCTGTTGGCCCACTCCAGGCTCTTGTCGGTTACCTCCTTGAGGTGCCCGTTCCAACCGCCAATGAGCACGGCGCAGAGCATCAACCCCAGCCAGATGTAATTCAACATGGTGAAAAGCTACAAAGTGTTGGTGCCGATGGCGAAATCAATCTGCGCGGTAGTAGCGCAGGCTTTCCAGCCTGCGGGTTCACCGGACTTTCCAGTCCGGTGTTCCCGGTTTTTGAAACTGGGGACTGGAAAGTCCCCAGAACCCGCAGACAGGAATGTCTGCGTTACGCCGCAAACATGAGCTTGCCTGTAGCGCATCCGTACGCGCATTCTTCGCATGTGAATTCTCTCAGCCCAAAGACAATCCCCTCCAAGCTCGTATCTGGTCTTCATTCCCGCGGGGTTCTGCCCCATCTCAAACGCGAAGATGCTTCCTACTTTGTGACCTTTCGTTTGTTCGGAACACTGCCCAAGGACGTATTGGTCAAGTTCAAGGCCGAGCGAGAAGCCAGCATTGCTCAAGCGCAAACTGCCAAACGTCCGCTCACCTGGCATGAGCAGGAGGAGTTATTCCGCTGGTATTCCACGCGCGTGGACAAGTATCTCGATGCCGGCAACGGCGATTGCTGGCTCGCATGCCCGGAAATCGCAGATATCGTGGCCGATGCAATCCAGTACCACGCCGGGCAGCGATTTGATTTGCATGCCTGGGTGGTAATGCCGAACCACGTACATGCCGTGTTGCGGCCATGGCCAGATCGGACATTGAGTGAGATATTGAAAAGTTGGAAAGGCTTCACGGCGCGCGGTGCCAATCGTTTGCTGCAGCGCACCGGCACGACCTTCTGGCAGGTGGAATCGTACGATCACGTCATCCGCGACGATGAGGATCTGCATCGTTGCTGCCATTACACAACGATGAATCCAGTGAACGCGCGGCTATGCACACGATCGGAAGACTGGCGCTGGAGCAGCGCATATCGTGTTGCCCTGTAGCGCAGGTTTTCCAACCTGCGGGTTCTGGGGACTTTCCAGTCCCCAGTTCCCGCACGGGAACACCGGACTGGAAAGTCCGGTGAACCCGCGGACAGGAATGTCCGCGCTACTGACTGCACTCAAAGCCTTAAAAATATCTTCCGCTGATACAGGAACCGCGCCAGGCCGACAAACAGGGCCACCCCCACCGAAGCAATGACCAACTCGCCAAATCCCGCGGCCACGTGCGTGTCAAAAAAGTTCTTCACCGGACCGCCCGCCACCCGGCGCGCGAGTTTCTCGAAGCCCGCTCCGCCGAGAAAATTGCTCAGGAGATACAGGGTGATGGGATTCATGCCAATCCAGACAAACGGCTGGCACCACGCGGTTTTTTTCTTCACTTCCACGATCCAGTAAAACAGCCCAAGCAGCATGGCGCTATAGCCGCCCGCCACGAGCACGTAGGAGGAGGTCCAGATTTTCTTGATGACTGGCATTTCCAGCCCCCACAGCCAGCCGAGAGCCGCGCTGGCGGCGCCCGCGCCCAACAGATAGAGAACCTTTTTGCCCTCGGGCACGGAACGCAGGCGCAGAAACAGCGCGGTGAAAATGCCCAGCAGCCCCGTGACCAATGCCGGCAGCGTGCTGAGAATCCCTTCCGGATCATAAGTGCCGTCGTATTTGCGGCCGGGCAGGTATTTTTGATCAATGTAATCGGTCAGATTCACGCCTTGAATATAGGCGCCGTGAATCAGGGTCGTGCTGGCCAGGTTCAGTTGTGAGACGTTGGTGTAGGTGGTCCGGGTGATGACCGCGCTGCCGCCCGGCACTGGGCGCACATCGGGAAAAGGCGCCAGTTCCAGCAGCGCCCAATAACCCAGCAACAGCGCCACCGCCACCGCCGCCATCACGCGCACATTGCAAAAAATAAACAGCATGCCGCCAAAGGTGTAGCACAGTGCGATGCGGTTCAGCACCCCCATCAGCCGCAAGTCCGGCCACGGAGTGGAGAAACCGCCGGAATAAATCAGCGCGATGATGAACAGCAGCACTCCGCGCTGCAACACCCGCTTCACGGCGCCGGCGCGCCCCTCGCGCTCAATGATTTTGGTCAGGGAAAAAACGGTCGAGACCCCCATGATGAAAACGAACAGCGGAAAGATCAGATCGTAGAAATGGAACCCTTCCCATTCGGCATGGCTGAGCTGGTTGGCGATGAATTGAATCACCGGATTGTTGCTCAGCTCGCGCAGCGCATAGACGAACGAATCCGCGCCCAGAATCCAGAACATGTCGAAGCCGCGCAGGGCATCGAGCGACACGAGTCTTTGCGTGTCGGCGGAGGAAGTGGAGGTGGTGGGAGCTTTGTCGGTCATAAATCTCGCATTTGAGCAAATGTCATCCGCTTGCTGAGACTGTACTGTGGCGGGTGCGAACGCAAAAGGCAATGCATTTAAAGGAGGCGTTTCAAGGACGCGGAGGAAAGGGCCGCGGAGTGAGGAGTGAGGAGTGCGAAGTGGAGGTGATCTGGGCGAGAGGGCGTTTCGTAGTTTTTCAAAGGCCTGACTTGGTCTGACTATTCATTGCAAAGGCAAGGGCGGCACAGAATCAAACTCACACCTGTTGCTAATGCTGATCCGCCCTCACCATGAACCGGAGCGCGGACATTCTTGTCCGCCCGCGCGCCCACGATGACCCAAGGCCGACAAGCATGTCCGTGTTCCCGCGACCGCCCCAAAGAGCGGACAAGAATG
>Ga0302320_10002189_pt1 | contig 46505 bp, 34 predicted proteins | sample Bog_T0_3_FD_202130 | JGI IMG/M metagenome (GOLD analysis project Ga0302320, IMG submission 202130) | Peat permafrost microbial communities from Stordalen Mire near Abisko, Sweden - Bog_T0_3 | ecosystem: Environmental > Terrestrial > Soil > Wetlands > Peat | place: Sweden: Abisko, Stordalen Mire...
TCCCGCGGCCGTGGGCCGGCTCGGCGGCGGCCCCACGCGGGCGCTGGGCGCCGCGTCCGGCGCGGTGCTGGCCTTTGCCCTGGCCTGGCACGGCCAAGGCCTGATGGATGCCGGCCACCAGAACGCGGCCTTGCTGGACTTCCTGGCCGGCGGCGTCCTGTTGATCCTGGCCCTGCCGGATGTGCCGCTGAGCGAGGCCCCCGACCAGCAGGCTGCCGCCTCACGGCGGTTGGAGATCCTGCTGTTCGTCGCCCTGGTGCTGGTCAGCTTCTCGCTGAGGGTGTGGAACCTGGAGCATTTCCCCTACGGTGCCGAGGGTGACGAGGCGGGCGGCGGCGTCTACGCGGTGGACGTGCTCAAGGGGCGGGTGGACAACCCGCTGGTCTCGGCCAACGTGCCCTTGCTCTATTATTCGGTCACCGCCCTGTTCTTCAAGCTGGCGGGCGTCAGCATCGCCAGCATGCGCTGGCACGCCGCCGTCTTCGGCACGCTGTCGGTGATCAGCCTCTATTTCTTCCTGCGCCTCTTCTACGGCGCGGTGGTCGGCCTGCTGGTCACAGCCCTGATGAGCGCCTCCTATTGGAGCCTGCACTTCAGCCGCTTCGGCCACTACAACATCGAGCAGGTCTGCCTGCAGATGGTGGCGTTCTACTTCGCCTTCCGCGGCTTGAAGTTCGGGCGCCTGCGCGACTGGGTGCTGGGCGGGCTGGCATTCGGCTTGGCCATGATGCCCCATCTGGCCAGCCGCCTTCTGCCTTTCGAGGCCCTGGGGCTGGTGCTCTACCTCTTGCTGTCGCGGCGCGACCTGCTGCGCGCCCATGCCACCGGCCTGCTGGCCTTCGTGCTGTGCGCCTGGATGATGGCCGCCCCGGCCCTGACCTATTGGCTGCGGGCCGTGCCCCAGTCGGTGGGGCGCGCCCAGAGCGTGTCCATCTTCGACCGCACCAACAGCAACGCCCCGTCCGACGTGCTTTCCGGCTTCACCCGCAACGTGAAGGTGTCGCTGCTGATGTTCAACTCGACGTCGGACAGCCGCCCGCGCGACAACCCGCTGGCCCCGAACAAGATCCTGGAGTCCGTCACCGCGGCGCTCTTCGCCATCGCGTTCCTATACGTCCTCTACCATTGGCGCAACCCGCTCAACCTGCTGCTGCTGGTGACCTTCGGCATCAACCTGGCGGCCTCGATCCTTTCGGTCGAGGCTCCCCAGACCCTGCGAACGGCGGGCAACATCTCCATCGTCATCGCCATGATCGCCGTGCCGTTGGACGCCTTGCGGCGCTCGCTGATGGCCCTGGGCCCGCGCAAGGGCTGGGGGCTGTTCCTGCTGCTGGTGGTGCCGCTGGCGACGTGGGGGTCCTACCGCAGCGCGAAGGCCTACTTCGTGGGCGCGCGCAACCTCACGTTCGACAACTACCCGACCTACGTGGCCATGTCGGCCGGCACCGAGGGCGGCCCCAAGACCCAGGCGGTGTTCTGGGCCACGGGCTTCGCATCGAGCCATCCGCCGGTGATGCTCTTCGCCCAGAGCACCCCCATCCGCAACTTCTATGAGCTGGCGGATTACCTGCCCATCAGCGAGGAGGCCGGGCGGGAGCACCTGCTCTACTTCTGCGACGTCTATGAGCCCATGGCCGCGTACTACGCCGCCATGTACGGCGGGGTCACGGTGACGCCCATCCCCAACCTGACGGCGCCGGGCTCGGATATCTGCTCGTGGATCAGGGTCAGCCCGGAGGCCATCCGCCGCACCCAGGGGCTGGAGCTGAGCCAGGGCGGCAAGGCCTTGTCGGGCAACGCCGACCTGGCGTGGCCGCAGAAGGGCCTGCCGGCGTCGTCGGGGCGCCTGCATTGGCGCGGGTCCGTCCGCATGGACGCCTACGGGTTCTACCGCTTCACGGCCACCGGCAGCGGGGACTGCACCGTCAAGCTGATGGGCCGCACGGTGCTGACCCGGGCCGGCGGCGAGGTCAGCTCGCGCGAGGCGCGCCTGCCCATGGGGTTGATCCCCATCGAGGTGGATTATTCGCCCAAGGGGGACGCCGATTTCCGGGTGCAATGGAGCGGCCGGCCCCATCCGCAGCACCTGCTGTACTCGCTGCGCAGCGACGCCCGGGGCAGCCTGGAGAAGCGCCAGCTGTTCACCCTGCCGCCGCAGGGCTTTTACGCGCGCTACTACCCCCAGCGCGATTTCAGCGGCGATTCGGTGATGGACTACGTCAGCCCCCAGGTGCTGGCGCATTGGCTGGACTCGCCGCTGCCCGGGGCCTATAGCGTGGTGCATCACGCCCGCCTCAGCATCGACAAGCCCGGCCTTTACAGCTTCCAAATGGACACCTTCGGGTCCTATGCCGAGATCCGGGTGGACCACAAGCTGGTGCACCTGCAGGGCGTGCCCTTGGTGCCCTGGCTGAAGCCCCCGGTGGTGCTGCCCAACATCCAGTTGGGCAAGGGCCAGCATGACCTGGAGGTCCGCTTCTCCACCGCCGGCGCCAGCTGGTACGTGCTGCATTGGTCGGGCCCCGACGCCAGCGGCCTGGTGCCCACCGAGCGCCTGTCGCCGGTCTATCCCGACCCCTTTGAGGCGCCGCGATGAAGCGCCACGCCAAGACCGAGTTCTACGACGGTTACCATTCCAAGTCGGCGGCCACGCCGCTGGAGGCGGAGGTGCGCCGCAAGACCCGGCGCATCTTCGAAGGCTGGGTCGACCGTTTGGCGCCGCCGCCGGGGGGCAAGCTGCTGGAGCTGTCCTGCGGGCTGGGCCAGTTCCTGGAGGTCTTGCGGGACCGGCGGCCTGACCTGAAGCTGCATGGCCTGGATTTCTCACCCTTCGCGGTGGCCCAGGCCCGGCGCCTGGTGCCCCAAGCCAAGGTGGTGGCGGGTGACGCCATGAAGCTGCCCTATCCCGCCGCCAGCTTTGACATGGTGACCTGCCTGGGCGCCCTGGAGCACTACCCCGATTCGGGGCAGGGGCTCAAGGAGATCGCCCGAGTGCTCAAACCGGGCGGGCGGGCCTTCGTTTACGTGCCCAACCAGTTCTTCCTGGGCTACATCTATCTGGTGTGGCGCAGCGGGGAGACGCCGCACGAGGCCGGGCAGAACCAGTATGAGCGCTTCGAGACCCGCCAGGGTTGGGAGGGCCTGATCGACGCGGCGGGGCTGACGGTGGATTCGGTCAGCAAGCACAACGACATGTACGCCACCGAGCGCCTGCCGGGCTGGGTGCGGGCCGCCTACCAAGCCTTCATCCGGCCCTGCGTGCCGCTGAACCTGTCCTATTGCTTCGGCTTCAGCGTCAGCAAGCCCCACGCGGCGCCCTCCGCCAAGCGTGCCGGGCGCTGACGCCGCCATGCTGATCATCGACCACCGGGTCAACACCGCCGAGCACCTGGCGCGCACGCCCCGCGACTGCGGGGTCGAGGTGGACCTGCGCGACTATGACGGCGACCTGCGCCTGCAGCACGACCCCTTCAAGGGCGGCCTGAGCTTCCGCGAATGGCTGCGGGGCTACCAGCACGCCCTTTGCATCTTCAACGTGAAGTGTGACGGCCTGGAAGGGGCCATCCTGGAGCAGGCCAGGGGCGTGGTCGGGGACTATTTCTTCCTGGATTGCGCCAACCCCACGCTGGTGAGCTTGATGCGCCGGGGTGAGCGCAAGGTGGCGCTGCGCTACAGCGAATTCGAGCCCGTGGAAGCCTGCCTGGCCTTCGCCGGCCGGGCGGACTGGGTCTGGGTGGACTGCTTCACCCGCCTGCCCTTCACCCCCGCCAGCTACGCCGCGCTGAAGCCGCACTTCAAGCTCTGCCTGGTCAGCCCCGAGCTGCAAGGGCATGGCCGCAGCGCCATCGGCGAGTACCGCCAGCGGTTGAAGGACCTGGGCGTGGAGCTGGACGCGGTCTGCACGGACCACGTCGAGGATTGGCGGTGAGCAAGCCAGGCGGGGTGGCCCACGACCTGCGCGAGCTGGCGGGCCTGTCGCAAGCCGCCGGCCGGCGGCTGGACTGGGCCCAGGCGGCGGGCGGCAATAGCAGCCTCAAGACCCCGGACGGCCTGCTGCTGGTGAAGGCCTCAGGCCTGAGGCTGGACGAGACCAGCCCGAAGCGGGGCTTCGTGGCCCTGGGCCTGGCCGAGCTGAGGGCGGTCCTGGACGACCCTTCGTACAACGCCCTGCCCCATGGCCAGCAGCAGGACAAAGCCGGCGAGGCTCTGCTGGCCGCCCTGAGACCCCTGCCCGGCGTGGACACCACCGGCCTGCGGGCATCGCTGGAGGCCGAGTTCCATGCCCTGGGCCCGCGGGTCTGCCTGCATGTGCATCTGGTCGAGGGCCTGGCGGCGCTCTGCCAGGCCGATGCCAAGGAGGAGCTGGACAAGGCCCTGCAGCCGCTGAAGCTGAAGGCGGCTTGGGCCGACTATCGGCCGCCCGGCCACAGCCTGGCATGCCTGGTGCGCGACGGGCTGCGCGAGCGGCCCGCGGCCGTGGCGGGCATGGCCAATCACGGATTGATCGTGTGGGGCGACCAAGCGGCCCAAGCCGTGGCCTTGGTCGAGCGCCTGCAGCAGGCGCTGGCCGCCCATTTCCGCGCCGTGGAGCCGCCCAAGCTGCACGCCAAGCCCGGCGACCAGGATAGCGCCTGCAAGCGCGCCGCCGCCGCCATGAAGGAGGCTTTTCCCCACTTGGGCGCCCGCGGGCCCGCCACCGACGCCTGGGCCCAGAGCCTGGCCCAGGGCGGCGCCTGGGGCTGGCAGCCGGTCTGCCCCGACGACGTGCTTTACGCCGGCTTCCAGGTGCCGGAGCTCACGCCCGAGCAGGCCCAGGCGCCGCGCCTGCTGGGCGTCTTCGGCAACGAGCCCAAGGTGGTGGCGCTGGCCTTGCCCGACCATGGCGTGATGATCGCCGCCAAGGACGCCCGGGCCTGGCGCGCGGCCCACGAGATCCTGCACGCCAACGCCCGCGCCCGGGCCCTGGCCCGCAGCCGCGGCCAGGTGCGCCCGCTGAGCCGGGCCCAAGCCGACGAGATCCTGGGCATGCGCGGCGAGCAGCACCGGCAGAGCCTATGAAGATCGTGATCCCCCTGTCCGGGGCCGGGCGCCGCTTCCAGGAGGCGGGCTACGCCGACCCCAAGCCGCTGATCCGCGTCGACGGCAAGCCCATCATCGAGCGCGTGGTGGGCCTGTTCCCGGGCGAGACGGACTTCGTGTTCGTGTGCAACCGCGAGCACCTGGAGCGCACGGCCCTGCGCGCGGTGCTGCAGCGCATCGCCCCTCAAGGGCGCATCGTGGCCATCGAGCCGCACAAACTGGGGCCGGTGCACGCGGTGCTGCAGGCCGCCGACCTGATCGCCGACGATGAGCCGGTGCTGGTGAACTACTGCGACTTCGGCGTGGAGTGGGACTGGCCGGCGCTGAAGGCCGAGCTGGCGGCCAACGGCTGCGACGGGGCGGTGCCGGCCTACTGGGGCTTCCATCCGCACTGCCTGGGCTCCACCAACTACGCCTACATGCGCCATGCGGATCAATGGATGCTGCAGATCCAGGAGAAGCGGCCCTTCACCGGCCGGCGCATGGACGAGCCCGCCAGCAGCGGCAGCTACTACTTCAAGCGCGGGGAAGTGCTCAAGCGCAGCTTCCGCGCGCTGGCCGCCGACCCGGCCCAAGCGCTCAAGGGCGAGCATTACGTCAGCCTGGCCTACAACTGGCTGGTGGCCCAGGGGCTGAAGGTGTGGATCCCGCGCATCCCGGTCATGCTGCAATGGGGCACCCCCGAGGACCTGGAGGAGTACCAGGCCTGGTCCGACTACTTCCGGGTCTTCAGCCGCTTCCGGCCCCAGCGCCCCTTCCCGGGCCAGGCGCTGATCCCCATGGCCGGCGCGGGGCAGCGCTTCGCCGACGAGGGCTACGCCCTGCCCAAGCCCCTGATCCCTGTCAGCGGCCAGGCCATGATCGTGCGGGCCGCGGCCATGCTGCCCCGCATGGGGCGCCACGTGTTCGTGGCCCGCGGCCAGCACCTGCGCCAGGCGCCGGTGGAGGCCGAGCTGATGCGGGCCTTCGGCCCCGCCACGGCCGTGCTGAGCGTGGACCACCTCACCCAGGGCCAGGCCTGCACCTGCCTGCTGGCCAAGGGGCAGCTCGACCCGGAGGCGCCCCTCATGATCGGGGCCTGCGACAACGGCATGGTCTGGGACGAGGCCGCCTTCGCCGGGCTGATCGGCGAGGAGGCGGTGGATTTCGTGGCCTGGACCTTCCGCGGCCACCCCGGCGCCCGGCGCAAGCCCCAGGCCTACGGCTGGGTCCGGGCCGACGCCCAGGGGCGCATCCAGGGCGTGTCGGTGAAGCAGGCCATCTCGGGCGAGCCGCACAAGGACCCCGGCATCGTGGGGGCCTTCTGGTTCCGCCGGGCCGGCGACTTCATCGCGGCGGCCGAAGCCATGGTCGCCGCCGGCGACAAGGTCAACGGCGAGTACTACGCCGACAGCGTGCTCAACTGGTGCCTGAAGGCGGGCAAGCAGGGGCGCCTCTTCGACGTGCGGCACTACCTGTGCTGGGGCACCCCCGACGACCTGCGCACGTGGGACTACTGGGCCGGCCATTTCGCCCGCACCCGCGGCGACCAGGTGCCGGTGCTGGCATGAGCGGCGCGCCGGCCCTGTCGGTGGTCCTGCCCTGCTACAACGAGGCGGACAACCTGCCCCTGCTGCTGGAGCGGTACCGCAGCGCGGCGCCGGCCGGGCTTGACTGGGAATTGGTGCTGGTGCAGAACGGCTCGACCGACGGCTCACAGGCTGTGCTCGAGGGCCTGCTGCGGGACCCGCGCCACGCCTTCGCCCGCCTTGTCGACGTGCCGGTGAACCAGGGCTACGGCTACGGCCTGGCCCAGGGGCTGCGCTCGGCCAAGGGCGCGGTGCTAGCCTTCAGCCACGCCGACATGCAGTGCGACGCCCAGGACGTGTTCGACGCCCACGCCCTGCTGCTGCAGCGCGGCGGCGCGGGCGGCGGCGTCATCGTCAAAGGCCGGCGCCAGCGCCGGGCCCTGAGCCAGCAGCTGCTCACCTGGGGCATGAGCGCCTGGGCCAGCCTCTGCCTGCTGAAGCCCATGGGTGACATCAACGCCCAGCCCAAGGCGTTCAGCCGCGCCTTGCTGGCCCGCCTGGAGCCCCTGCCGGACGGCTTCGAGCTGGACGTGCACGTGCTCTACCGGGCCCTGGCGGCCGGCTGGCGCCTGGCCGAGCTGCCGGTCCATTTCGGCGTGCGGGCCCATGGCCAGAGCAAATGGGCCGCCCACACCGTGCTGCGCTGGCGCACCATCGGCCGCGTGCTGCTGTACATCCTCACCTTGCGCTTACGGCCCATCGCATGAGCCAGGCCTCCCAACAACGCGGCGTCCTGCGCCAGCTCTTCCTGCACCCGCTGGTGCTGGCCGTGCTGGCGCTGAAGCTGCTGGCGTCGGCGCTGTTCACCGGCGGGCCCATGACGCATTGGTTCGCCCCGTTCGTGGGGTATTTCGCCAGCCATCCTGGGGAGGACCCCTGGGCCGCTTTCCTGGCGCTGGGGCAGCCGAAGGCGTTCCCCTATCCGCCGGGCATGCTCTATCTCTTCGCCGCGCCGCGCTGGCTGGCCGCGCCGCTGCTGCATGGCCCCTGGTGGGAGGTGGGGCCGCTGCAGCTGCTGTTGATGCGGCTGCCGCTGCTGGCGGCGGACCTGCTCATCTTCGCCCTGCTGGGGCTGTGGTTCCGCGACCGCCTGGCCACCGTGCGGCTGTGGTGGTGGTGCTCGCCGGTGGTCTTTTACGTGGCCTATTTCCACGGCCAGCTGGACCTGGTGCCCACCGCGCTGTTCCTGCTGAGCCTGTTCCTGCTGGAGCGGCGGCGTTTCGGCTGGGCCTTCCTGACCTACGGGCTGGCCCTGTCCACCAAGGCCCACCTGTGGATCGCCCTGCCCTTCCTGCTGATCTACCTGCGCGGGCGCCTGGACGCCCCGCGCCTGCTGGCCCGGGCGGCCCTGTCGGCCGGGGTGGCGCTGCTGTTGTCGCTGCCCTGGGCCCTGCATCCGGCCTATCAGGAGATGGTGCTGCGGGCCCCCGAGCAAGCCTGGGTCTTCCACCTGGGGCTGCCCATGGGCCAGTTCGGCGTCAGCGTGCTGCTGTGCCCGGCGGTCCTGCTCTTCATCCTGGCCCGCTTCGCCGCCTATCCGCGCCACAACTGGGACCTGACGGTCCTGTTCCTGGGGCTGGCCTTCGGCGCCTTCGTGCTGCTGGTGCCGCCCATGCCGGGCTGGTACCTGTGGAGCCTGCCCTTCATCATCTATTTCTTCTGCCGCTTCCGGCAGTCGCCCACGCTGCTGCTGGTGGCCTATTCCGCCAGCTACCTGGCCTACTTCGTGCTGGGCGACCGCAGCGACCTGGCCGAGGGGCTGGCCCTGGCCTGGCCCGGCTTCCACTGGCCCGGCGGCCTGGTGGCGGATTGGATGGGACCGCTGATCCGCGGCTCCTACAACGACCTGTACTTCACCCTGCTGCAGGCGTCGCTGATGGCCATCCTGCTGGCCATGCTGACCCGCGGGATCCGCAGCAACGAGGCCTACGGCGCGCGCGACCGGCCGCTGATGTTGGGCATCGCCGGCGACTCGGCGGCGGGCAAGGATACCCTGGCCGGCAGCCTGGCCCGGCTGCTGGGGGAGCAGCAGGTGGTGCGCCTGGCCGGCGACGATTACCACCGCTGGGAGCGCGGCGACCGCCGCTGGCAGGAGCGCACCCACCTGGACCCGCGCGCCAACCGCCTGCACCAGCAGTTGGAGCACACCGTGGCCCTGCGCGAGGGCCGGGGCATCGCCCGTGCCGAGTACGACCACATCACCGGACGCTTCAGCGCGGCGCACCAGGTGGACCCGGGCAAGGCGGTGATCGTCCAGGGGCTGCACACCTTCCTGCTGGAGCGCATGCGCCAGCAATTCGACCTGAAGGTGTTCCTGGACCCCGACGAGCGCCTGCGCCGCTTCTGGAAGCGCCGCCGCGATAGTCGCGAGCGGGGCGCCAGCCCGGCGGCCGTGAGCACGGCCTTGCGCCGGCGCGCCAAGGACCGCGATGCCAGCATCCTGCCGCAGCGCCAGCATGCCGACCTGGTGTTCCGCCTGGCCCCGCTGAAGCCCGCCGAGCTCAAGCGCCTGGACCTGGAGCCGGCCCTGAGCCTGGAGATCCTGGCCCGCAACAGCATCGACCTGGAGGGCCTGGCCGAAGCCCTGGGCCGCCTGCCGCAGCTGACGGTGGGCATGGACTACCTGGAAGGCCTGTCCCATGTGCGCCTGCGCCTTCAGGGCCCGGCCTTGGCGCGGGCCGAGCTGGACCGGCTATCGCTGCAACTGGTGCCCAATGGCCATGACCTGGTGGGCACCCAGCCCCGCTTCGCGGACGGCTGGGAGGGCCTGATGGCCCTGGTGGTGCTGGTGGCCTTGTCGGGGGCGGCGGTGAGGGCGACGCCGGCCCGGGAAGCGGCGGCGCTATGACCTTGCAACGGCGGCATTCGATCGACACAGGAGCGCGACATGGCTAAGAAGAACGGCGCGGGCGGGCTGGCCTTATTCGTGGGCGCCCTCATGCTGGCGGCGCTGGGCCAGGCCTTGGTATGGCAGGAGGTCCCCAGCGGCGGCCGTCAGATCCTGGGCTGGGCCCTGTTCGCCCTGGGCGGCTGGCTGCTGAAGCTGGGCTGGCGGCGCGAGAAGCCCCAGCCCCTGGCCGAGAAGGCGGGCCTGGCGTGGGAGGCCGGGGCCCTGGCCCTGATCGTGGCGCTGTCGATCTACCTGCGCCTGGTCGGCTTGGGGTCCTATCCCAACGCCGGCTTCCGCGACGAGGGTGAGAACGGCAACGTGGCCATCCAGATCATGAATGGCGAGACCGTGGATGGCACCGGCCAGACGTATCCGGCCTACATCGAGCACAACACCCAGAATGCGGCCGGCTATTTCTACGTGACGGCGGCCTTCTTCAAGGCCTTTGGCGTCTCCATCACCAGCGTGCGCTACGTGTCGGTGGCCTTCGGCGCGCTGTCGGTGCTGGCCTTCTACTTCCTGGCGCGGGCCTTCTTCGGCGTGCAGCTGGGCCTGTTCCTGACGGCCTGCCTGGCCGCGATGCGCTGGCACCTGAACTTCAGCCGCATCGGGTTCCTGGGCATGATGACGGTCTTCTTCAGCCTGCCCATGCTGGTGCTGCTTTACAAAGGCCTGGGCGAGCCCGCCGGCGCCGCCGTGGCGCCCGCCCGGCGCGGCCGGGGCCGGTCCGGCGGCGGTTTGTTCGTGCTGGCGCTGGCGCTGGCGGTGGGCCGCGGCTTGCTGGGCTTCGTCATGGTCCCGGGCCCGGTCGAGGCCTGGCTGGGCCTGGCCCTGGGCCTGCCGCTGATCTTCTTCGCCGTGCGCGGCTGGCAGGACCGCCGCTCCCGCTGGCTGATGCTGGCGGCCGTGTCGCTGGCGTTGGCCATGTACAGCTACATCGCCGCGCGCCTTTTCGTGGTGCTGGTGGCCCTGATCGTGGCCCATCACCTGCTGACCCAGGGCAAGCCGATGGACCGGCGGGCCCAACTGCGCCTGTGGGGCAGCCTGCTGCTGCTGGCCCTGGGCTCGGCGGCCCTGGTGGCCGCCTCGGCTTGGGGCCGCCCCGGCTTGGCCGGCTTCGGCAAGCTGCTGGTGGCCCTGGGCGGCGCGCTGCATCTGGGGTTCTGGTGGCTGGAACGCCGGCGCTTCGAGGGCTGGGGCCGGCCGCTGGGCCTGGCCCTGGGCGTGGGCCTGGTCGTGGCGGGCCCGCTTTACAGCTACAGCCTGTCGCACCAGAAGGAGGTGGCCGCGCGCTCCTACCGCGTGTCCATCTTCAACGACGAGGAGGCTGACAAGCGGCCCTGGGGCGTGAAGCTGGCTGAGAACCTGGGGCCCACCATGGGCATGATGAACGTGCGGGGCGATGGCAACCCCCGGCACAACCTCCCCGGCGAGATCATGGTCAACCCGGCCTGGGCGGCCCTCTTCGCCCTGGGCGTCTTTTTCGCCCTGCTGCGCCTGCGCGACCCGCGCGCCTGGCTGGCCATGAGCCTGTGGCAGATCTCGCTGATCGCGGGCTACTACAGCATCGAGGCGCCCCAGGCCTACCGCTGCATCAGCGCCATCCCGGCGGTGCTGCTGTTCATGGGCCTGGCGCTGGAGCGGGGCGTCAGCCCCCTGCGGCGCTGGCTGGGCAAGGACGCGCCGCTGGCGGTGGCCTTGCTGCTGCTGCCGCTGCTGGCCTTCGGCGGCGGCTACGAGCTGAACACCTACTTCAAGCGCCAGCCCCAGCACCCCGGCGTGTGGGCCGAGTTCTCCGCCGGCGAGTACCTGATGGGCAAGGAGCTCAAGGCGCTGAACATGGACGGCCACCGCACCCATGGCCTGGTGCGCCCGGACTTCGCCGACAGCTACACCTTCCGCTTCATGACCTACCCCGAGCGCGACTACGAGTACTTCGACGCCAGCCGGCATGTGCCCCTGCGCCCGGATGAGACCGGCCGGGGCGAGGATTTCCTCTACATCCTGGGGCCCAGCCACCTGCCGCTGAAGAGCGTCCTGCAATCCTTCTACCCCCATGGCGTGTACCATGAGGAGCGCCATCCTCTGACCAACGAGCTGCTGTACTGGAGCTTCCGCGTGGACGCGGCCGAGGCGGCCAAGGCCGGCGGCATCAGCAGCGGCCTGCGGGCGCGCTATTACCAGGACGTGCCGTCCGACCCCAACAAGCCCTGGGCCGGGCCGCATTGGGCGCCGAGCCAGCTGCGCAAGGACCAGGTCGACCCCTTCGTCCTGTTCGAATGGACGGTGACCCCGGTGCCGGGCTGGTACTCGGTGCAATGGGACGGCACGCTGAAGGCGCCCCAAGGCGGCTCCTACACCCTGGGCCTGGTGGCCAACAGCTATGCCGAGGTCCTGATCGACGGCCGCAAGGTCGTCGAGCGGCCCTTTGACCCGCCCGGGGCGGACGCCGCCGGCGGCACGGTCCGCCTGAGCGCGGGCCGGCACAGCATCCGCGTGCGCTACTTCGAGGCCCGCAACTACTCGCGCATGGAGCTGTGGTGGACCCGGCCCGACGGCGTGCGCGAAGTGATCCCCAGCGAAGACCTGTCCCCGCGCTGACCCATCGAGGAGCCCATGCCTGCCAAGCCCCCCCGCCGCCCCAAGGTCATCGTGGTCATGCCGGCCTACAACGCCGCCAAGACCGTGGAGCGGACCTATCACGACATCCCCAAGCAATGGGTCGATGAGGTCATCCTGGTCGATGACGTCAGCAAGGATGAGACCGTGGAAGTGGCCCGCCGCCTGCCCATCCACGTGGTGGTGCACCGCGAGAACAAGGGCTATGGCGGCAACCAGAAGACCTGTTACACCGAGGCCCTGTTGAAGGGGGCGGAGGTGGTGGTGATGCTGCATCCCGACTACCAGTACGACAGCCGCCTGATCCCCCAGATGGTCTCCCCCATCCTGGACGGGCATGCCGACTTCGTGATGGGCTCGCGCATCATCGGCGAGGGCGCGCTGAAGGGCGGCATGCCCTGGTGGAAGTTCCTGGCCAACCGGCTGCTGACCATGGGCGAGAACATCATCCTCAACCGCAAGTTCTCGGACCTGCATACGGGCTTCCGGGCCTACAGCCGGCGCCTGCTGATGGACGTGCCCTACGTCCTCAACAGCGACGATTTCGTGTTCGATAGCCAGATGATCGCGCAGGCCAACTACCGCGGCTACACCACCACCGAGGTCCCCATCCCCACGCGCTACTTCGCCGAGGCCAGCTCGGTCAGCTTCAAGACCAGCACCATCTACGGCCTGAAGACCGTGTGGGTCATGGGCAAGCTGGCCTTGCAGAAGCTGGGCCTGGCGCGCTTCGCCTGGTTGGAGAGGAAATTGGAGGACGTGATAGGCAAGGACCATCGCGACCGCATCTTCGGCAAGGCGCCGGCCGCCCCCCGGGCCCAGCGGGGCCGGCGGTGATCCGAGACAAGAAATTCTGGGTGGGCCTGCTGGCCAGCCTGGGGGCCCTGTGGTGGGCCACCCGGGGCGTGGACTGGGCGCGCCTGGGCTCGGCCCTGGCTGGCGGGCAGTGGTGGTGGCTGGGCCTGTCGGTGCCGCTGTACCTGGTCGGCTACTGGAGCCGCGCCGCCCGCGTGTCCCAGCTGCTGGAGCCCATCAAGAAGGTGCCCACCCGCCGGGTGCTGCCGCCGCTGGTGATCGGCTTCCTCTTCAACAACGTGCTGCCCCTGCGCCTGGGCGAGTTCGTGTTCGCCTACCTGCTGGGCACCCGCGAGAAGGTGCCGCGCACGGCGGCCTTCGCGGTGGTGGTGTTCTCGCGCATCCTCGACGGCATCACCATCGTGGCCTTCTTCCTGGTGGGGCTCTTCGCCTTCCTGCCGGTGGGCGGTTTCGACGCGTTGGGGGCGCCGGCGGCGCCGGGCAGCCGCGCGGACCTGCTGGGCAAGCTCTACCTGGCCGGGGTGGCCGGGGCCGTGCTCTTCGGCCTGGTGGCGGTGGCCTGCGTGGCCCTGATCGCCCGCAAGGACCTGGCCTTGAAGGTGGTGGACGCCCTGCTGCGCTTCTTCCCCGAGCGGGTCTCGGCGGCGGGCCGCAACGCGGTGGAGAAGTTCATCGGGGGCCTGAGCATCCTCAAGGACCCGGGCAAGCTCTTCGGCGTCTTCCTGTTCAATTTCGTGCCCTGGGGGCTGGAATTGTTCACCTATTACTTCGGCGCCCGGGTCTTCGGGCTGGCGCTGACCTGGCGCCAATGCGCCCTGGTGATGGGCATGACCAATCTGGCCATGATCCTGCCGTCGGGCCCGGGCGGGCTGGGGCTCTTCGAAGGGGGCGGCATGATCGTGATGGCCCTCCTCGGGGTGGAAAAGGCCACCGCTTTCGCCTACATTGTCATGGTCCATGCCATCATCCTGCTGCCCATCAACGTGTGGGGAGCATGGTACCTGTGGCGGGAGGGCATCTCGTTCAGCGATGCCCTCAACGCCGGGGGCACCGAGAAAGAGAAGAAGAAGCGCGATGGGTGACGACGACCTGCTCTTGGACGCCAGCGACCTGGCCGACATCTTTGGCGCCGACGACGCCAAGGCTGGCGATGACCTGGCCAAGAGCATTGAAGACCTGTTCCTGAGCGATGAAGACGAGGATGAGGCCCCGGCCGCAGCCTCGACGGCGCACGCCCCGGCCCCGGTCCAAGAGCCGCCCGCGCCCCCCGCCCGCCCGGCCCCGCCGCCGCCCCTCCCAACGCCCGAGCCCGAGCCCGTTGACGAGCCCGAGCCCGAGGAGCCCGACCGCCAAGGCATGACCGAGGAGGAGTGGCGGGCCTCGCCCGAATACTCCGAATTCAAGAAGCAGGTCATCGCGCGGCACCTGCGCAAGAAGGCGGCCGCCGACCTGGCCCGCCGCGCCGCCGAGGAGAAGGCCCGCCTGGACGCGCTCGAAGCGCAAGAGCAGCTGCGCCGCGACGCCGCCGCCGAGGCCGTGGCCGCCCAGCAGCAGGCGGCGGAAGCGGCTGCCAAGGCCCAAGCCGCGGCCAAGGCCGAGGCGGAGGCCCGGCGCCAGGAGCTGCTGGACAAGTACAAGGCCGCCAAGGCCGCCACCATCGCCCAGCGCGCGCAGGCCATCGTGACGGCCCACGACCAGGCCGAGGCGGGGGCCGGCGCGGCCGAGGCCGACAAGGAAGCCAAGCTCAAAGCCTACCTGGCCGAGCTCAAGGCCAAGGTGGCCACGGGCGGCATGCCCGCGCTGAGCCTGCAAGCCAAGGCCCTGGCGCCCCAGTTGAGCGAAGCCGGCCGGGGCCTCAGCCTGGACGTGGCGGCTTGCAAGGCCCTGGCGTCCATGTTCGAGGAGACCCGCGTGGAGATGCTCAAGCACGTCTCCGACGCCATCGGCAAGAAGCCGGCCCAGGCCATGATGAAGAAGACGCTGGCCAAGGTGGCCAAGCTGCACCTGGACGTGTTCGGCCGCGCCGCCGTGGACGCCAAGAACGAGCTGAGGGTCGATGGCGCCCTGGACGAGGAGCGCCTGGCGCGCGCGCTGTACGCCCTGCCCGAAGCCCAGCGCCTGGAGAAGGTGCAGAAGGCCTTCTACGAGCTCACCGAGATGCGCTTCATCGCCTGCGAGCTGGGCCTGGGGCACAGCCAGAAGGCCGTGATCGTCAGCCGCACCCTGCACGCCCTGGAGGCCAGCTTCCCCAAGCGGGCGCACGCCCCGGCGCTGACCACCTGGTACTTCAACGAGGCGGTCCCCTCCACCAGCCTGGCCGATGGCGATGAACCCGGCTTCTAAGGCGCCCGCCCGCCGGGTGGCGGTGGTGGGCGGCGGCCTGGCCGGCCTGGTGGCGGCCTGGGACCTGGCCCGCGCCGGGCACAAGGTGGCGGTCTACGAGAAGTACCCGGTCTTCGGCGGCCTGGCGTCGGCCTTCGCGCTGCGCGGCACCCATCTTGAGCGCTTTTACCACCACGTCTTCGCCACCGACCTGGACCTGTTGGGCTTGGTCGACGAGCTGGGCCTGCAGGCCAGCCTGGTGTGGAACGACGAGAACAGCGCCAACTGGCGCCAGGGCCGCACCTTCGGCATCAGCCCCCCCTGGCGCCTGCTGCTGTGGCCCGAGCTGAGCCTGTGGTCGCGGCTGCGGCTGGCCTTTTGGAGCAAATGGGTCTCGCTGCAGAAGGATTGGAGGCCTTACGACAGCATCACGGCCCGCGCCTGGATCGAGGGCCACATGGGCGCCCAGGCCTGGCAGGTGATGTGGGAGCCGCTGTTCCGGGCCAAATTCGGCGCCCAGGCCGACCAGATCTCCATGACCTGGTTCTACGGCCGCCTGAGCGCCCGCTTCGGCCCGGCCAAGCCCGGCGCGCCCGGCGGCAAGCTGGGCTACCTAATGGGCTCGACCCAGGGGCTGGTGGACGCCTTGCTGGAGCGCTTGCGGGCCCTGGGCGTGGAGTTGAAGCCGTCGCAGCCGGTGCTGGCGGTGCTGGCCGAGGGCGGCCGCGCCACCGGCGTGCGCAGCAAGGCCGGCGAGGAGCCCTACGACGCGGTGCTGTGCACCTGCGCCACGCCCGAGTTCCTGGGCCAGGCCGGCGCCCTGCTGCCGGAGGCCCTGCGCCGGGACCTGGAGGCCTTCCGCTACCACGGCTCGGTGGTGGCGGTGCTGGAGCTGGACCGCTCGGTGACGAAGGCCTACTGGACCAGCGTGCTGGACAAGGACAAGCCGTTCCTGGCGGTGATCGAGCACACCCGCATGATCGGGCCCGAGAACTATCAGGGGGCCCACATCGTCTATCTAGCCAGGTACCTGGACACCGCCGACCCCTTCTTCCGGGCGCCCGATGCCGAGGTGCTGGCCCAGTTCTACGCCGCCGTGCGGGACGTGCTGCCCGGCTTCGACCCGGCCTACGTGACCAAGGCCCATGTGATGCGGGCCGACTTCACCCAGCCCATCGTGACCCCCGGCTACGGAGCCCGGGTCCCGGGGCACCGGCTGCCGGTGAAGGGCCTCTACCTGGCCAACCTGACCCAGATCTTCCCCGAGGACCGCGGCATGAGCTATTCCGTGGGCCTGGGGCACAAGGCCGCGGCGATCATCGCCGAGGACGCGGCCTCACTCGGTTCCTAAGGAAAACAGCCCATGGCCCTGCGAAGAAACCAGCCCCGAACGGCGTCCAAGCCCAAGGCCAGGGCTAAGGCCAAGCCCTCAGCCCTGCCGGCGCCCAGCATCAGCGCGTTCTTCCCGGCGTACAACGAGGAGGCCAACATCGGCCCCCTGTGCCTGAAGACCGCCGCCGCGCTGAAGAAGGTGACCCGCCGCTACGAGGTCATCGCCATCAACGACGGCAGCCGGGACCGCACCGCCGAGGTGGTCACGGCGCTGCACAAGAAGGACCCCCACATCCGCCTGGTCGATCACGCGGTCAACCAAGGCTACGGCGCCGCCGTGAAGACCGGCTTCGCCTCGTCCAAGATGGATTGGATCTTCTTCACCGACGGCGACGGCCAGTTCGACGTCAACGAGATCGCCACGCTGCTGCCCCTCACCGCCGACCATGACCTGGTGGTGGGCTACCGCATCAAGCGCGCCGACCCGCGCATCCGGCTGCAGAACGCCTGGGCCTGGGGCACCCTGGTCAGGAATCTCTTCCGCCTGAAGGGCGTGCGCGACATCGATTGCGCCTTCAAGGTCATCCGGCGCAGCGTCTTCGAGAAGTTCAGCCTGGAGACCACCGGCGCCATGATCAGCACCGAGCTGCTGGTCAAGGCCCAGAAGAACGGCTTCCGCATCGCCGAGGTGGGGGTGCACCATTACGCCCGCACCGCCGGCCAGCAGACCGGCGCCAAGCTGAGCGTCATCGCCCGGGCCTTCAAGGAGCTGTTCAGCTATTTCGTGAAATGGCAGCTCAAAGGCTACCGCTGAGGCGCCCCGCCGCGCTGGGGGCGCTGGCCCTGGTGGCCCTTAGCGCCGCGCCCCTGGGCGCGGCGGGGACCACGGCTGCCGAATTCCTGAGCGACCGTACCTCGGCCCGCGCCGCCGCCATGGGCGAGGCTTACGGGGCCCTGGGCAGCGACATCACGGCGCTGGAATACCAGCCGGCCGCGGTGGTCGGGTTGCGCGGGCCCTCCATGAGCTTCCTGCACTACTCGATGGTGGATGGCATCAGCATCGACGACGTGGCCTACGCCCAGCCGCTGGACTTGGGCACGCTCTCGGCATCGGTGCTGTACCGCGGCCAGCCGGTCATCAACAACACCTATGCCACCGACCCGCCCGTGAACGCCTGGGATCTGGCCGTCGCGGCGGGCTGGGCTGGCCGGGCCAGCAAGTACCTGGACTGGCTGCCGGGATGGGCCCAGGAGGTCGACACCGGCGCCACCCTCAAGTACGTCTCCTCCCAGCTGGCCGGCCACAACGCCTGGACCATGGCTGCGGACCTGGGGGCCCGCATGCCGCTGGGCGAGGGCATCACCGGCAGCCTGGCCCTGCTGGACTTGGGGCCCGGCATGACCTTCATCGAGGTGTCCGACCCCCTGCCCACCACGCTGACGGGCGGCCTGAGCCGCAGCTTTGAGCCTTTGTGGGGCAATCAGGTGAACCTGAGCGCCGAGCTGGAGCTGCCCTTCCAAAGCGAGATGCGCCTGCACCTGGGCGCCGAGGATTGGCTGGGCCAGGCCTTGGCCCTGCGGGTGGGCTACATCCTGGGGACGGGCCAGTCGCTGAGCGGATTGACCATGGGGCTGGGCGTGAAGCTGGACCAGGAAGGCCTGCTCTTCAACCTGGACTACGCCGTGCGGCCCCTTTATTTCGACGGATTCAGTTCGTACGAGAACCAGCAGCTCTTCCAGATGAGCCTGATGTTCTAAAAAAAAGCGCCGCCGGGGTCGCCGGCGGCGCAGACGTCATGACCCTGGCCCGCCGTCAGCAGGTCCCCAGCTTGTCCGCCCCCTCCTCGTGCGTCCCGCGCCAGGCCGCGCCCGCGGCCTCAGCCTCCTTCACCATGCGGGGCAGCTCGCCCTCGAAGCCCCAGGCCGGGTTGAAATAGCCGAAGCGCAGCTGGGGGTTCTGCAGGCGCAGCTCGTCGAGCATGGCCTTCACGCCGATGGCGTCGCCGGCGGCATGCAGGGCGTCGGCCCCGCCCAGCGTCTTCAGGTAGAGGTCCGGGTCCAGGTTCAGGTTGCGCCATTGGATCAGGTGCAGGCCGGTCTCCTCGACCAGGTCCAGCAGGGCCTCGACCTCGCGCTCGCGGTCGCTGACGCCGGGGAACACGAAGTAGTTGATGCTGGCCTTGCCGCCGGCCTGGACCACCGCCTTCAGGCTGTCCTTCAGGTCGTCGAAGCGGTAGCCGCGGGGCTTGTAGTAGGCGTTGTACCAGGGCTCCTGGGCGCTGTTCATGCTCACGCGGATGGCGCCCAGGCCGGCTTTCAGCAGCAGCCGCACGGCCTCGGGCTTGGAGCCGTTGGTGTTGATGTTGATGACCCCGCGGCGGGTGCGCCCGCGGATGGCCGCGATGGCCTCCGCCAGGCGCGGCGCCTGCAGCAGCGGCTCGCCCTCGCAGCCCTGGCCGAAGCTGGCCACCGGCAGGGGGCTCTTCTCCAGGTGCTCGGCCGCCAGCTCGGCGAATTCGTCGGCGCTGGGCGTGAAGGTGATGCGGTTCTGCGTGGAGGGGAAGCCGCTGTCGGGCTCCTGGAAGCTGAGGCAGCCCACGCAGCTGGCGTTGCACTGGGGCGAGCTGGGCAGCGGCATCTCGAAGCGGCCCAAAAAGTAGTTCTGGGCCGCCGCGCAGCGGTTGCGGGTGGCGCAGTTGCCCAGGTGCGCCAGCAGGCGGTTGTCCGGGCGGGCCGCCACCCTGGCCTTCACCGCGCGCTCGATGGCGGGGTAGTCGAAGATGGGCGGGTCTTGGCGCGGGTCGTCGTCCACCCGCACGGCGGCGGCCCAATAGCGGCCGTCCAGCCAGCCCAGGGCGCTGTAGGCGAACAGCGGCAGGGTGGGCGCGTGGGGGTCCAATTGGGCGTAGGCCGGCAGCAGGGTGGCCGTGTGGGCGGGGGCCAGGAAGGCGGCGGCCGGCCAGATCTCCTCGCCGTCGGGGCCCTCCTCCACGGGCAGCAGGCCGCCCTTCTCGGGCTCGAAGCCCACCGCCAGGCGGCTGGGCAGGCAGAACAGCTCGCTGCCCGAGGGCAGCGGGATCAGCTCGTCGAGGCGGGCTTCCACGATGTCCGTGCCGCTGCGGCCGGCCAGCCGCAGGGTGGGATGCGGCATCAGGGCGCCTTGGACGTTGGAGACGACCAGGTAGGGCAGTTCTTTGGGGTGCTGTTCGCTCACGTCACCGGCCAGTCAAAAGTTGTTTAAGGTTGCCGGGGTCGTTGGCCCGCTCCAGGCCGGTCTCTTCCGTGATGGTCCCGGCCTTGATGAGGGCGGCCAGGTGCATCTCCAGCGTCTGCATGCCCTCCTTCATGCCGGCTTGCATGGCGCTGGGGATCTGGAAGATCTTGCCCTCGCGGATCAGGTTGCGGATGGCGGGGTTGCCCACCATGACCTCCAGGCCCAGGCAGCGCCCGCCGCCGACCTTGGCCAGCAGGTTCTGGCTCAGCACGCCCTGGATGGTGACGGCCAGCTGGCTGCGCACCTGGCTCTGGGCCTCGTGGGGGAAGACGTCGATGATGCGGTCGATGGTCTGGGGGGCGCTGCTGGTGTGCAGGGTGCCGAAGACCAGGTGGCCGGTCTCGGCGGCGGTGATGGCCGCGCCGATGGTCTCCTGATCCCTCATCTCGCCGATCAGGATCACGTCGGGGTCCTGGCGCAGGGCCCGCTTCAGGGCCCCGGAGAAGCTGAGGGTGTCGCTGCCCACCTCGCGCTGGTTGATGATGGACTTCTTGTCCGTGTGCACGAACTCGACCGGGTCCTCGATGGTGATGATGTGGGCGGCCTCGGTCTGGTTGATCCAGTCGATCATGGCGGCCAGGGTGGTGCTCTTGCCCGAGCCGGTGGGGCCGGTGACCAGCACCAGCCCGCGCGGCTTCTCGGCCAGCTTCAGGCATATCTCCGGCAGGTTCAGCTCCTGGGCGGTCTTGATCTTGATGGGGATGACGCGGATGACCATGCCCACGAAGCCTTTTTGCAGCATCACGTTCACGCGGAAGCGGGCCCGCTCGGTGGCGTAGCTGCAGTCCAGCTCGCGGTTGGCGTTGAAGCTGTCGCGCTGCTCGGCGTCGATCATGCTCAGCGCGATGCTGCGGGTGTCGTCGGCGCTCAGCACCGGGTAGCCCGGCAGCGGCTTCATGTCGCCATGCACGCGCACCATGGGCGGGACCCCCACCTTGATGTGCAGGTCGGACGCGTCGGCGTCCAGCAGGGCGTGCAGCAGGCTTTTGGGATCCAATCCGGGCATGGGTCCTCCGTCAGGTCTTTCGTCAGGCCCGGCGAGGATACACCGGAATCCTAGCCCTGCCTAGGCCGGGTAAGGGAACGTAATCAGGTGTAGTCGCGTCTTTCAAGCCTGGGGCCGCTCTGTTATACTCATTGGCCCTTTTCCAAGCTCAGGCCCCGCATGCATCCGTTGAAATCGTTGCGCTTTTTATCCCTGGCCGCCGGCCGTTGGGCCGCCCTAGCCTTGGTGCTGGCTTTGCCGTCAGCCTTGCGGGCCGACACCCCCACCCAGACCCTCACCGCCACCCAGACGTCCACGGTGTCGCAGACCTTCACGGTCACCCCCACGCAGACGCCGACCGTCACCGCCACGGGCACCTATGGCTCGGGCAGCTACAATTACCTGGTCAACAGCGCCCCGGCCAACGCGCCCTTCCTGGTCAACGGCACCAGCCATAACACCATGGTGATCAACTACACCGTGGCCGATGTGTGGGGCAACGGCGTGCTGACGGTGGGGCTGCCGGAGAGCCTGGGCGCGCCGACCGGCGCCAACCTGTTCGTGGCCCCGGCCTGGGACTACGTGGTGCAGGGCTACAGCTTCAGCGGCCAATACGCCTACATCCAGCTCAGCGGGCTCACCCCGGGCCAGGTCATCCCCATCTACTACGGCTACAACGCCCAGGGCTTCAGCGTCGACAGCCCCGACCCCAGCGAGCTGCTGCAGGTCTTCGCCTACCCCAGCGCCGTGAACCAGGGCCCGGGCGGCTGGGTGACCCCGGTGGTCAGCCCCATCGTCATCGTCAGCGCCACCGTGTCCCCGACGGGGACCTTGACCCCCACGCCCACGGCCACGCTGACCGGCAGCCCCACGCCGGCCTGGACCGCCACCGGCACCCCCAGCCCCACGTCGACCACCAGCCCCACGCCGGCCTTGTCCGCCACGCTGACCGGCAGCCCCACGCCGGGCTGGTCTGCCACCAATAGCCCCACCATCACACCCACCCCGTCGGACTCCAAGACCCCCACCATCACCGCCACCCTGACGGTCACGGGGACCTTCGCCAACAGCGGCACCATCAGCCCCACCTTCACCGTCAGCCCCACGGTCACCGTCACGCCCACGGGCACGCCGGGCCGGGGCAGCTACTACTACACGGTGCTCAACGCCAACGGCGTGCCGTCCACCTACGCCGTCTACACGGGCGGGCAGGCGAATGACATGTACATCAACTACCAGGTGGTGGACTCCTGGCTGCCGGCCGGCGAGATGGTGTTCAACTTCCCGCCGGGCTTTGACGCGCCGTCCCCCAGCAATTTCGCGGTGATCCCCAGCTGGAACGCCTTCCTTTTCGGCGTGCCCTACTCCTTCAGCGGGCAGAACGTCACGGTCCAGCTGTACGGCCTCCTCCCCGGCCAGACCGTCACCTTCCAATACGGCGGCTTGCCCAGCGCCGGCTTCCGCTACAACGGCCAGAACCTGACCGAAACGGTGCAGGTGCAGGTCAATCCGAACGCCTGCAGCCAGCTGGCCATGGGCCCGGTGGACCACGGCGTGCTGCCCACGCCCGCGCCGCTGCCCATCCTCAGCCCGGTGTCCACCTTCACCCCCACGCCCTTCCAGACGCTGACCACCTCGCCCACGCCCACGGCGACGCCCAGCCCCACCTTCACCATCAGCGCCACGTTCACGCTGACGCCGGTGGGCCCTGACCGGGGCAAGTTCTACAGCTATCCCAACCCCTTCGACATGCGCCGCACCAGCGTTTGCACCTTCCGCTGGCCCTCGATCAACGGCAACGTGAGCCTGACCATCTTCAACCTGCTGGGCCAGCCGGTGGCGCATGTCCCGCAGGGCAGCATCTTCGCCCAGAACATCCCCGACCCGGTCCGCATGACCAACTGGCCCGGCGGCGGCGCGATCTGGGCGGGCACGGATGACTACGGCGGGCTGGTGTCCGGCGGCCTGTATTTCGCCGTGCTGCACACGCCCAGCGGCGCCCAGACGCTTAAATTCACGATCCTCCACTGACGGCCCTTTGATGAAGCGCAGCCCCATCCTGCTCCTGCTCCTGTGCCTGGCCCCGGCCGCCGCCTGGCCGTCGAACGGCGCCTCCGAGACCTCGGGCCTGAGCCTGCTCATGCCGCTGGGCGCCCGCCCGGTGGCCATGGGCGGCGCCTATGCCGCGGTGGCCTCCGGCGCCGACTCGGTCCTGTGGAACCCCGCCGGCCTCAACCAGCTGCGCGATTGGGAGCTCAGCGTGGGCCATCTCAGCTACGTGCAGGGCGTCAGCGACGACCTGATCCAGATCGCCCGGCCGCTTTACGGCTTGGGCGCCGTCGGCTTCGGCGCCACCTACCTGTCGGGCGGCCAGCAGCAGTTCTATGACGTCTTCGGCAACGACACGGACGCCGGTGGCAACCCCCTGGGCACGTTCAGCACCGACGAGTTCTCGGCCCAGATCTCGCTGGCCCTGCAGCTGCCCATGGACATCAACTTTGGCGTGACCTACAAGGTCCTGCGCGAGGAGTACAGCCAGTCCGCCATGGGTTCGGCCTTCGACCTGGGGCTGCAGTGGCGGGACCTGTTGAACAAGACGCTGGACCTGGGCTTCGTGGCCGAGAACCTGGGCACGCCGCTGGCCCTGGGCAGCAATTACTACAACCTGCAAATGGCCTTCCGCTTGGGCGCGGCGGTGCACCCGGCCCAGGGCGTGACCCTGTCGGTGGAGGAGGACTTCAGGCCCTGGAGCACGCCGGGCAACTCCACCTTGTTCAACCAGAGCCTCAACCTGCTGCACATGGGCGGCGAGTACCTGGTGCCCGTGGGCGACTGGAAGACGGCCCTGCGCGCGGGTTACGAGCTGGGGCCTTCCCAGGATCAGGGCAGCCTGGGCGGCCTGAGCGTGGGCGCCGGCGTGGGCGTGGGCTCGTGGCAGGTTGACTACGCCTGGGTGCCCATGGGCGACCTGGGCCAGACCCATCGCCTGAGCCTGACCTACACCGTGGGCGACTGAGGCCCTTCCGCTTCCAGGCTGTGACATGCAGGGCGCCCCACGGGGCGCCCTTCTTTTTTGCACGGGTCCGGGCCGCCCTTGGTAAACTGGGGCGTCCCTTTGGAGGCCCTTGTGGCGCCCAAGAAGCCCATTCCTAAGAAGAAGCCCGCCGCCAAGGCCAAGACGCCCGCGTCCCGGCCTTTGCGCGCCGACAAGCCGGTGATCCATCCCAACGACCCGGCTTTGGCCACCTTGCTGGCCCGCATGGAAGGGCTCTACGACTTCGCGGAAAAGAGCATCCACGGCCACCGCAGCGTGCACCCCAGCGACCCGGCCCTTTCCACGCTGCTGGCCCGCCTGGCCGCCGTCGAGGATCGCCTGGACCAGATCATGGCGGCCATCCAGGATAAGGGCGGGCGGACCGCGCCCAAGGCCGCGCCGGCAGCCCCCCTGGCGCCCACCAGCGGCGGCGTCAAGGCGCCGGTGGACGCCGACAACGCCCAGTTCCTGGCCCGCACCCCCCTTTTCGCCAAGCTGACCGCGGCCGAATGCAGCGTGCTGGCCCAGTACCTGGAGGCCAAGAGCCTGGCGGCGGGCGCGGTGCTGTTCAGCCAGGGCGATTTCGGCGACGCCATGTATGTGGTGAAGCAGGGCGCCCTGGAGATATTGAAGAACGACGTGTTCGGGCCGGTGCGCGTGGCCGAGGTGCGGCCCGGCTCGTTGGTGGGCGAGATGGCCCTGGTCGAGGACAAGCCCCGCAGCGCCAATGTGCGCGCCAGCGAGGACTGCCGCCTGCTGCTGCTGTCGCGGAGCGCCTACGCCGAGCTGAAGAAGGCCCATCCCCAGGTGGCCACCAAGTTCCAGGACGAGCTGCTGCAGTTGCTCAGCGGCCGCCTGCGCCAGACCACCGAGAAGCTGGCCGGCAAGAACTAGGCCGGATGTCTTCAAGGGGCGTCCTGCCATGGCAGGACGCCCCTTATTTTTTGCCTATCGGGACACGCCCACGCCCGGCGCCCAAATTTGAGGTCGTTGGATGAAAAGGGGCAAACGGAGGCGTATAACGGATAAATCATACGCAGACCCATCCACCGGAACGTTGTCTTAATCAAATAGTAAAGCAAGCGCTTTCGGGTCTTTGGGGGTCATCACAGCCATGCGCCGGTTTGTCCATTTCCAGCCTCTTTTGTGGATCCTGGGACTGTGCCTGGGCTGGGCCAGCGTGGCCAACGCCAAGCCTCCCTATAAGGTGTGGGGCTATGTCATGGCCGGCGACGTGGACCCGCGCACCGGCCTGGCCATCAACTATGCGCTGCTGCCCTTCGCCGACCTGACCAACGTGATGGACGCGTTCGCCTTGCCCAGCGCCACCGCCGGCAAGATCACCACCGCCGGCCTCAACGGGGCGTCCCTGATCGCGCTGGCCCACGGCGCCAACGTGCGCTGCAACATGTCCATCGGCGGCGCCTCGCCGGCGGCCAACACCACCCGCTTCGCCGCCAGCGTCAACAGCCCCGCCAACATCGCCACCTTCGTGGCCAACATCACCACCACCGCCGGGACCATGGGCTATGACGGCGTGGACATCGACTGGGAATTCCCCACCGCCGCCCAAAAGACCAACTTCATGAGCTTCATGCAGGCGCTCTACGCCGCCATCAAGGCCATGCCCGCCTGCGCCGTCGACGGCAAGCCCCACGAGCTGACCTTCTTCATCAGCGCCGGCGGCTCCATCTGCGGCGTGGATTGGAGCAGCATCGGCAACTACTGCGATAGCGGCATCATGAGCGGCTACGACTACTTCATCGACGTCTACAACGGCCCCCTGGCTGGCGAAGGCGCCTATACCGACTGCAACAACACCAGCGCCACCGGCGACATCGTGGGCACGTACGGCAAGATCCACACCGCCGGCATGCCCGCCAACAAACTCAGCCTGGGCTGCCCGCTTTATGGCAACCTGCTGAGCTCCGGCAACGAAGTCGAGATCATCAACATCCTGCAGAACGGCACGGCGGGGGCCTATCAGCCATCCCAGGCCGAGCAGCTTTATCAATACACGGGTGACCAGATCACCGCCAACACCGCCCAGAGCTTCTGCGACAAGATCAACTGGGCCCTGGCCCAGGGCATGCAGGGTATCGGCCTGTGGGAGCTGGCCCAGGCCTACCCGTCCACCGACCCCCTGGTCAGCCCCATCTGGAGCACCATCGGCGGTAGCAACGGCTGCCTGAACCTGGGCACGCCCACGCCCACGCCGACGCGCACCCCGCTGGCCAGCACCAGCACCCCCTCGTCGACCCGCACGCCCACCGCCACCGGCACCCGCACCGCCACGCTGACCACCACGCCCACTTGGACCAGCAGCCGCACGCCCACGCCCACCAGCGTGGCGGGCACAGCCACCCCCACGCCCACAGCCACGCCCAGCGACAGCCCCGTGCCCGCCAGCGCCACGCCCACGGGGAGCCGCAGCGCCACGCCCACCGGCACGGCCAGCGCCACCGCCTCACCCACCAGCCTGGCGGGCACGGCCACGCCCAGCATCACGGCCACGCCCACCCGCAGCCGCACGCCGACCCTTACCGTGGTGGTGGCGGGCAGTCCCACCGACACGCCCACATCCACGGCCTCCGGGACCCCGGCGCCGCCCACATCCACGGCGACCCCCAGCGGCACCGCCACGGCCAGCCCCACGCCCAGCGGCAGCTTCACGGCGTCGCCCACATCCACGGCCACCGAGACCCCGGCGCCGCCCACATCCACGGCGACCCCCAGCGGCACCGCCACGGCCAGCCCCACGCCCAGCGGTAGCTTCACGTCGTCGCCCTCGTCCACGGCCACCGAGACCCCGGCGCCGCCTACTGCCACGGCGACCCCCAGTGGCAGCTTCACGGCGTCACCCACGTCCACGGCCACCGGGACCCCGGCGCCGCCTACTGCCACGACGACCCCCAGCGGCACCGCCACGGCCAGCCTCACGCCCAGCGGCAGCTTCACCGCCTCGCCCACGGACGTGCCCGCCAGCCCCACGCCGACCCTCACGGCCAGCGGCAGCGTCACCGCGACGCCCACGCTCACAGCCACCCCGCCCAGCAGCACGTCCACCATGACCGCCAGCCCCACGTCCACGGCTTCGGGTACGCCCGCCAACACGCCCGCAGTCACGGCCACCTTCACCGCCGCGCCCACCCAGGGAGCGGGCGCCAGCCCCACGCCCACCAGCGCGGTCGGCCCGGCCTCGCCCTTTGGCCCGCCGCATGTGGACCAGGGCCGGCCCTTCCCCAACCCGGAGCATGGCCAGCGCTGGGGCTTTGGCCTGAAGCTCAGCACCCCTGCCGACCAGCTGGAGCTGCGGGTCTACACCACCGCCCTGGTCCTGGCCGCCAAAGCCACGCTGGCGGGCGACTGGCCGCAGGATTGGACCCAGGCCCAGTTCACCGTGGACCTGCCGCCGGGCCTTTACTACGCGGTGGTGCGGGCCAGCCGCGGCGGGGCCTGCGGCGGCAACAGCCCCATCGTCAAGGTGATGGCGCTGCCTTAGGGGCGGGGGGGCCAGGGCAAAAAGAAGAGGACGGGCGCGAGCCCGTCCTCTTTTCTATTGGGCTGCCGATGACGTCAGCGCTTCTTGGCAGCGTGTTTCTTTGACGGTTTTAGATTCTTGAACACGACTGGCCGGCAAGTGGAGACCTCAAAGTAGGCGAACACATCAGCGGTCGCCCAAAAGTCCCGCTCCTGGTCTTCATCCTTGAAGTTCGGGACGCTTTTTTTGATGCCATGGCCTGCCCCCCCAGTGCCCCTAGTTGATCATCAACCTGCGGCGGAACTCGCGCTTCACATAGGTGGCGCTGCTGTAAGTGGCCTCGGCCTGGAAGACCAGTTGATAGGGCCCCTTGGCGATGCGGAAGCCGCTGTCCATGTCGCCGTTCCAAAGCAGCGTCTGGGCGCCCTGGCGCCGCAGCTTGCGCTTCAGCAGGGTGGCTAGGCGCTGGTGGTCGTCGGTCTCCACCCAGGCGTCCACAAAGGCGCGCTCGGTCAGCTTGTAGTCGATGCGCACCATCATGCCGTGCACGGGGTCCAGCTGGGGGCTCAGCCGCACCTGGTCCACATCCGCCCCGATCCACAGGTATTGGGCGCTGGCGGCCTCCAGCACCAGCACCTGGCCAAAATGGCGGTGGATGGCGATGCCGCGCGGCCCGTTCAGGCAGCCGTCCTCCGTGCCGGGCCGCCCCCAGCTGGCGACCCATTGCAGGTGCTGGTCGAACTTGTGGATCTGGTCGCTGCTGCGGTCGGTGACCCACACGTTGTTGAAGTAATCCAAGGCCAGGCTGTCAAAGTACACGCTGGCGCGGCCCAGGTCGCGCGCGGTGGCCTGGCCCAAAAAACGACCGTCCGGCGAGAAGTGCTGGATGCGCCCATGGTGCATGTCGATGACGTAGACCGCCGCGGCCGGCTCGGCGGTGTAAGGCTCCAGGGCGTCGACCACGGCCACCGCCTGGGGCTCCAGCATGCTGTTGTTGGCGTTGGAGTCGCCGCCGAACATGCCCAGCGGCGCGCCCTCCGGGCTGAGCACCTGCACGCGGTTGTTGTACGTGTCGGCCACGTAGATGCGCCCCTGGCTGTCCAGCGCCACCCCGCCCGGGCTGTGGAACTGCCCCGGCCCGATGCCCGGCTCGCCCAGCGCGCCCTCCCAGGTCAGCGTGCCGTCCTTGAAGCGCAGCTTCACCAGTCGGTGGTTGCCCGTGTCCGCCACCAGCACCCGCCCCTCGGCGTCGCAGGCGATGCCCTGCGGGTGGTCGAACTGCCCCACGCCCGGCCCCTGCGACCCGTAGACCGCCAGGCTCTTCATGTCCGGGTTGTAAACCACCTGCCCCGACCCCTTGTTCAGCCCAAAGGCCGTGATCTGCGGCGTGTCGTCCCCGTCCGCCTTCAGCCGCGTGCAGGCCACCCCGGCCGGGTCGTCGAACTTGGCGTCCTCGCCGGCCAGCATCTTCAACAGCTGCGGCGTGCCGCGGTGGATGCCCAGCGGCGTGTGCCAGAAGTCGGGGTAGACCAGCGAGGACGGGCTCTTCTCAAGGCGCGGCTCGGCCGGCAGGGGGGCCAGCGAGGTCAGCAAAAGAAGGGAAGCCAGGAGGGCGCGGCGCATGGGGGAATGGTAGCACGGGGGCCCCAGATGGCGGGAGCCCTAGGTTTCGTCATTCGAGCCAGAGGGCCCGTCGCTCAATGGCCTTGGCATAGAGGCCCTTTTCCAGCTGTTTGCGGGTGTAGCGGGTCTGGCTGCCGTCGACCATTGAGTCGTCGACTAGGCGGTCCTTCACCACTTGAAGGCTATGGCTGCTACGCAAGAGGCCACCCAGGAGCAGAACCACGTCGATGGGGCCTTCTTGGGCCAGGGTCCACAGTTCGTCCAGGCTGGCGATGGGGCGCGGTTTGGGCATGCAAGCTCCGAAGGGGGGATATCGGAGCGTAGCGATCCTTGAGGAGATCGTCGATCTGGGAATTTTTGGCAGGCCCACCCTTTTTCTTGTCCCTGGGATCAGGCAAGATGGATTAGACATTTGTTACGGGTTATCTGGGGGAATGGTGGCTCTAGATCGTGGACTTTACGAATTAATCGTCACTAAGGCCATGGCTCAGGCTCTGCAAGAGCTTGAGGTCCAAAACAAACACCCCAATCTAGCCGAACTTGGTCAGGCTGAAGCGGCCGATAGGATTTCTTTGCACTTGGCCAAAGTCATCCGCCAGGTCATCGATGATTTTGCTGACCAAGAGCGAGTCCAAAAAGGTTCTGAACTTTCAATGCGAGTGCTTGAAAACCTGGGAGCGGAAGGCATTGAGGACGACCAACTATTCCAGCCGACCAAAATCCTAAGTTCGGTTTCAAAACAGATGCCCGATGGAAGCTACGAAAAAATCGAAGTTCCACTGACGCCGTTACTGGACACGACCTTACTGACAAACGCGCCTGGGGAGCCAGTGTTGGCCCGCCAGTTGGAATCTGAAATCGATTCCGCCGATCGCATCGACCTAATCATGGCCTTCATTCGAAAGAGCGGGCTTCGGCCAATGCTTGAAAATTTTCGCCGGCACTGTGCGGCAGGGAAACAACTGCGGGTCCTCACGACCACGTATACAGGATCTACCGAACAGGCCGCACTAGACCAACTGAAGCAATTGGGTGCTGAAGTTCGCGTTTCCTATGACTTGGGCACAACCCGGCTGCATGCGAAATCTTGGCTCTTTTATAGGGCGACAGGATTTTCCACGGCCTATGTCGGTTCGTCCAATCTGACATTTTCGGCCCAAGTCACTGGGCTTGAATGGAACGTAAGGCTTTCGGGCGCAAGAAATGGCGAGGCGGTATCAAAGCTGGCGGCAGTATTTGAAGCGCTATGGTCGGGCAAGGATTTCGTCGACTACGATTCTGACGAATTTCAAAGGCGTATGGAGAGCCAACGATCTCCTGATAGGCCTTTCTTATTGAGCCCTATCGAACTCCGCGCAGAACCATTTCAGCAACGAATGCTGGACCAGTTAACTCTGTCGCGACAGAAGGGCTTTCATAGAAACTTACTTGCTTCAGCGACTGGGACCGGGAAAACGGTTATGGCCGCGCTGGACTATCGGAAGCTTAAGCATGACCTGCCCCGAGCACGATTACTGTTTGTCGCACATCGCTCTGAGATCCTTGAACAAAGTTTGGCCACCTATCGCCAATGCTTGGGTGATTCAAATTTTGGCGAACTTTGGGAAGGCGGCCAACGACCCAAGCAATTCGAAGCGGTGTTTGCTTCCATCCAAAGTCTGAATGCCACAGGTTATGAGAGTTTGGCGCCTGACCACTTTGATGTGGTTGTCGTAGATGAGTTTCATCATGCTGCCGCAGCGACCTATAAGAACCTGCTAGAGCACGTGAAGCCAGTAGAACTGTTGGGCATGACCGCAACTCCTGAGCGCAGTGACGGGCTGTCTTTGTTGCATTGGTTCGACAATCGTATTGCCGCCGAACTTAGGCTTTGGGACGCCATTGAGCAGCAGCGCTTGTGTCCTTTCGTCTATTACGGCATCCACGACGGTCTGGATCTTAGTGCCGTTCCTTGGCGACGGGGTCGCGGCTATGACGTCACGGAGCTATTGAATGTCTTCACAACGAGCGACGTCTGGGTAAAAAACGTTTGCCGGCAAGTCGTGGAAAAAGTGGACGATCCCAGGAAGATGAAGGCGTTGGGCTTTTGCGTGAGCATTGAACACGCCAAATATATGGCCACAAAGTTTAACTCTTATGGAATCCCTGCTGTGTACGTTTCCGGAGAAACAGATGACGTGGAACGGGCCGCAGCACTGCGCGATTTGAAGGGCGGTGTCGTTAACATCGTCTTTTCAGTCGACCTCTTCAATGAGGGCGTCGATTTGCCTGCCGTCGATACATTGCTCTTCCTACGTCCTACGGATAGCCCAACCCTATTCTTGCAGCAACTTGGTCGCGGTCTTCGACGCAGTGAATCTAAAGCATTCTGTACTGTGCTGGATTTTGTAGGACAGCACCGAAGCGAATTCAGAATGGATCGACGTTTTCGGGCGCTTCTGGGCGGCACGCGTAAGGAATTAGAGACGCAGGTCGAAGCCGGGTTTCCCTATTTGCCCGCCGGTTGCCAAATGCACCTGGACCGAAAAGCGAGCGAGCTGGTCCTAAAGAATATCCGTGAATCGATTCCGCGAACCTGGGCCGCAAAGTCCGCCGAACTACAGGGTTATGCAAAAGACCGCAGGGATTTTGGATTGGCCGGATTCTTGGACGAAACAGGCTACGAATTGGACGACGTCTATGGTGGGAATCGTTCATGGTCTGATTTGATGGAGTCTGCTGGACTGCCCGTGCTCGCCTCAGGCCCCAACGAAGAGGCGCTGCGCCGGGCCTGCGGCCGACTTCTGCACATTGAAGATGGTGAACGCTTAGACGCGTATAGGACGTTTCTTCAACCTGGAACGACCTACGCGAGCATAGCGACATCAGAAAGACAAATTCGATTGCTTAGAATGTTGGTTGGGACGGTAGTCGGTACGTCCGTTAGAGCTGGCACTAGCCTGGAATCGGGCTTTGATTCGTTGGTTGCGCACAAGCAGGTGGTGGCGGAAATACTTGAACTCTTGGCTGTGCTGCAAGGGGCGGAGGGCCACCTCAGTTCGCCGTTGGCCATTGATTCTCCGGTGCCTCTGCATATCCATGGTCGCTATACTCGGCAGGAGATCATGGCGGCCTATGGGCTCGGCGAAGGGGCACGCGCAAATCAGTGGATTACTGGCGTTCAGTGGGCCGCAGAAGCAAAGACCGACTTGCTTGCCTTCACCCTGGATAAGAGTACCGGGCACTTTTCGCCAACAACCCGATACCGTGATTTTGCGGTGAGCCCCACGCTGGTTCACTGGGAGAGTCAATCTGTGACCCGTGCCAACAGCGAGACAGGCAAGCGGTATCAGAATCACGCGGTTCTTGGATCTTCAGTTATGTTGTTTGCGCGGTTGAATGCGTCTGAAAATGCATTTTGGTTTCTGGGCCCGGCGACCTACGTGAAGCATGAGTCAGAAAAGCCTATGGGCATTACGTGGAGACTGACGTATCCCATCCCGGCGGATCTTTACGGATCATTTGCTGCAGCTGTTGCCTAGGAAGAGTGCATTCAAGAAGGGCGGCCCTTGTCGGTCGCCCTTCTTCTTTTTCCGCAAACACCCAGGAAACGCGTCCTTTTTCCCGCCTCCCCCCCGCGAACACCACGCAAACTGGGCCGCTTACGCCCCTAAACTCAGGCCGCCCATGGCTTTTTGCGTTGTCTTCATCACCGCCCCGGCCGACAAAGCCCCGGCTTTGGCCCGCCAGTGGGTGGAAGCCAAGCTGGCCGCCGAGCTGTTGTTGGGGTTGTAGTCGGATAGCCGAGTTGTCGTTCATAAGAGAAGGGCGGCCCTCATCGGCCGCCCTTCCTATTTCCAGCATCCCCTTATGCCGCCCAGAGCCCGTGCAGCGGCAGCGCCCATAGCCCGGGCCCGAACGGCAGTGCTTCTTGGCCCTGGTACAGCACCACGCCGTCAGCAAAGCGATGGCCGTTGGTGGGCGAAATTTACCCATCCAGTGGGTAAATTTCACCCACGGCCAGTCAGCGGCAGATCGTAAGTTTGGTAGCGGCTAATTGTAAGTTTCGAGCCATCCGCAATCCCGGCATCTACTAAATTTAGGAGCTCTATCTCCCAAATTTAGTAGATGGTGCCGCCCGCCGAAACCCGCCCCCAAAGCCCCTGGAAACGCGCCCTTTTTCCCGCCTTGCCCCCCCCGCCCACACCCCGTAAACTGGGCCGCTTACGCCCCTAAACTCAGGCCGCCCATGGCTTTTTGCGTTGTCCTCATCACCGCCCCGGCCGACAAAGCCCCGGCTTTGGCCCGCCAGCTGGTGGAAGCCAAGCTGGCCGCCTGCGTCAGCCGCATCGCCGGCGTGCAGAGCGTGTACTGGTGGCAGGGCAAGGTGGAGGAGGAGGCCTCTGACATGCTGGTGGCCAAGACCGACAAGCTGAAGGTGAAGGGGCTGGTGAAGGCGGTCAAGGCGGCTGGCTTCGCCACGGTGCCCGAGGTGATCGCGCTTCGCATCAAGGAGGGCAACCGTGACTACCTGCGCTGGATCGCCGAGTCGTTGGGTACGCCGCCCAAGAAGCAGCGCATCCCCTTAGGCAAGCCCGCCACCCGCCTGACCAAGAAGCAGAAGGAAGAGCTGGTCAAGGCCGAGAAGGCCGCCAAAGCCGCCGCCGCTGCCATCGCCCCCACCACCTAAGACTCAGCACTCAGCACTCAGCACTGCCCTAGCCTCCCCAAAGGAATCCCCTGAATGAAGACTTCTTTAGTCGCCGGCGGCGCCGGTTTCATCGGCTCCCATCTTTGCGAAGCCCTGCTGAAGCGGGGGCACAAGGTGGTGGCTGTCGACAGCCTGATCAGCGGCCGCAAGAGCAACCTGAGCAGCCCGGTGTTCACCAAGTATAAGAAGAACTTTGTGTTCCTGAAGAAGGACATCATCAAGCCCTTCATGGGCAAGGCCGATTACGTCTTCAACTTCGCCTCCCCGGCCAGCCCGCCCCACTACCAGACCCACGCCATCTACACGTTGCGCACCGGGTCTGAAGGCACCATGAATCTTTTGAATATCGCCAAGGCCAACAAGGCGGTGTTCCTGCAGGCCAGCACCAGCGAGGTCTACGGCGACCCCGCCGTGCACCCGCAGCCGGAGACCTACTGGGGCAATGTGAACACCATCGGCGTGCGCAGCTGTTACGACGAGGCCAAGCGCTACGGCGAGGCCCTTTGCATGGAGTACTGGCGCAAGGAGCAGGTGGATGTGCGGCTCATCCGCATCTTCAACACCTATGGCCCCCGCCTGGACCCGGACGACGGCCGCGTGATCAGCAACTTCATCAAGCAGGCCCTCAAAGGCCAGGCCCTGACCCTTTTTGGCGACGGCAAGCAGACCCGCAGCTTCCAATACGTCGACGACCTGATCGCGGCCATCTTCAAGGTGGCCTTCACGCCCGGCCTGGGCGGCGAGGTGTTCAACACCGGCAACCCCGGCGAGTTCACCATGATCGAGGCCGCCAAGCTGGTGACCCAGTTCACGGGCGCCAAGGCGGGCATCGTGTTCAAGCCGCTGCCCAAGGACGACCCGCGCCAGCGCAAGCCGGACATCAGCAAGATCAAAAAGCGCCTGGGCTGGACGCCCAAGGTCAAGTTCGCCGACGGGCTGAAGAAGACCATTGATTGGTACCGCCTCAACGAGATCAAGGCCTGACTTGGCCACGCCGGCGCCCAAGGCCCCCTTTGACCTGAGCACGCGCGCCTGCGTGCTGCTGCTGCTGGCCCTGCCGGCGGTGCTGTTCTACCCGGCCCTGCTGGGCGGCAGGATGCTGTGGGGCGCCGACATCCAGACGCTGGAGCTGGTGTTCAAGACGGCCGTGCAACGCGGCTTCGCCCGCGGCGAGTGGCCCCTGTGGATGCCCGAGATCCTGGGCGGCATGCCGGGCATCGCCGCCAGCAACCTGGTCTTCCTGCACCCGCTTGAATTCCTGTTCTGCGTGCTGCGCCTGCCGCCGTGGATGGGCTTCGGCCTGGACGCCGCCGCCGAGGTGGCCTTGAGCGGCCTCGGCATGTGGCTGCTGCTGCGGCGGCTGGGCCTGAGCCGCGCCGCCAGCCTGCTGGGCGCCTTCAGCTTCGCCGCCTCGGGCACCCAGGTCAGCCTGCTCTACGCCGGCCATATCAACAACATCAAGGGCATCGCCATGATCCCTTGGGTCTTTTGGGGCGCGCTGAAAGGCTGGCAGGAGGGCCAGCGCCTGGGCTGGGCGCTGTGCGGCGTGGCGCTGGCCCTGCAAGTGCTGGGCTTGGGGCTGCAGATCTTCGCCTACACCATCATCGGCCTGGGCGCCTGGGTGGCCTGGCTGGCCTGGAGCGATGGCGGGCCGCAGGCCGGGGTGAGGGTCGGCGCGCAAGCCCCTGAGGCCGGCGCCAAAAAAACCCGCTCGCCATGGGTGCTGGCCCTGGGCGGCCTGGCGGTGGCCGCAGCCTTCGCCTTCGCCTTGGCGGCGCCGCAGCTGCTGCCGTCGCTGCAGTACAAGGCCTACAGCTGGCGCGAGGCCTTCAGCTATGAGGCCTTCACCAGCTGGTCCTTCGACCCCAAGGAGAGCCTGGCCTGGATCGTGCCCGGTTACTTCGGCTGGCGCGAGCCCACCTACCACGGCAGCTGGCCCTTCTGCCTGACCAGCGAGTACTTCGGCCTGATGCCCTGGCTGCTGGCCTTCGCCGGGGTGGCCGCCTGGCGGGCCCAGGCGCCCCGCCATTGGCGCAAGCCGGAGGCCTTCTTCGTGGCGCTGGGGCTGTTCAGCTTCCTGGTCGGCATCGGCAAATACTTCCCCCTGCACCATGCCTTCTTCCACCTGCCGGTCTACAACGGCTTCCGCACCTGGACCCGCTTCCTGTGCCTGATGACCTTCAGCGTCTCGGTGCTGGCGGGCTTCGGCTGGGACGCGCTGCGCCGCGACGGCACGTGGGTGGCGGCCTGGAAGGGCGCGCTGGCGTTCGCCGGGCTGGCCCTGGTGGCGGCCGTGGCGGCCCTGCTGACGGCCCCGGGCAGCGTCAGCGACGCGGGCGCGGCCCTGGTGCAGAAGCTGGGGCCCGACGGCCCCACCCAGGCGCTGGACCTGGCCCGCGGCTCGGCCCTGCGCGCGCTGGCCTTGGCCGGCTTGATGGCGGCCGCCCTGCTGGGCTGGGCCCGCTGGCGCAGCCTGGGCGCGCTGCTGCTGCTGGGGGCCCTGCTGCTGCATGCCGTGGACATCAGCGAGATCCCCCGCCGCTACCTGGACTTCCGCGACCCCAGCACGGTGCTGCAGCGCCCGGCGGTGCTGGGCCTGCTGCCCGACCCGCAGGGGCCCGAGCCCTACCGCCTGCTGGATGTGCCGGGCCTGTGGCAGCAGAACACGGCGGCCTTGAACGGCTACCAAACGGTGGGCGGCTACCACGGCGTGCAGATGGCCGCGCCCATGAAGCTGCAGCAGGCCCTGGCCAGCCGCCAGCTGGAGTGGGTCAGCCTGATGAACGGCCGCTACCTGATCAGCCCCCAGCCCATCAACCTGCCCGGCGCCAAGGTGCTGGCCAACGGCCCCGCCTACGCCTACGAGAACCCCTACGCCCTGCCGCGGGCCTTCGTGCTGGGGGCGGCCCAGCCGGTGTCGGACGACGCCGAGGCCTTCACCCTGCTGGCCCAGCCGGGCTTCGACGTGCTGCACAAGGTGACCTTGGACGGCGACCTGGGCCTGGGCGCGGCGCCCCCGGCGGCCGCCGTCAGCTGGCTGGATAACGGCCGCAACCATGTCAGTCTGGGCGTGCGCAGCCAGGCGGCGGGCCTGCTGGTGGTCTCGCAGACCTGGTATCCTTCCTGGAAGGCCCGGCTGGACGGCCAGGCCGTGCGCCTGTACAAGGCCGATGGCGGGGCGCTCAGCGCCGTGGCGCTGCCGGCGGGCCAGCACCGCGTGGACCTGGATTTCGACCCCAGCCTGATCCTGGGCTCGGCGGCCCTGGCCCTGCTGGGGCTGGCCGGCCTGGCTTGGCTATTCCATCAAGAACGCGAGGAGGCTCGATGAGAGTGGTGCTGGCCAATGGGCCTTGGTTGGAGGAAGGCGACACCTACGGCCTGCGGGCCGGGTCGCGCTGGCCCCATGTGCGCCTGAAGAAGGAGCAGCTGCAGTACTTCCCCTTCCCGTTCTACCTGGCCGGGGCGGCGGGCGTGGCCAAGGCCGCCGGGCATGACGTCACGCTGCGCGACTGCATCGCGGCCGGCACCAGCAGCCGCCAGTTCCTTGAAGAGCTGGCGGCGTTGAAGCCGCAGGTGGTGGTGCTGGAGACCAGCACGCCGTCCATCAAGAACGACCTGGCCCTGGCCGCCGCCGTCAAGCGGGTGACGGGCGCCACCGTGGTCATGGCCGGCACGCATGCCACCGCCCTGCCGGCCGAGTGCCTGGCCGAGCCCAGCGTGGATTATGTGGTGCGCTTCGAGTACGACTACGCCCTCAGGAACCTGCTGGAGGCCCTGGAAAAGGGCCAGGACCCCTCGGGCCTGGGCGGCCTGGCCCTGCGCGGCGCGGACGGCGGCGTGCAGGTCAACGCCTCCGAGCCCAAGATCCCCGACCTGGACGCCATCCCCTGGCCCCTGCGCGAGGGGCTGCCCATGGCCCGCTACAACGACCCGTTCTGCAAGCAGGCGCCCAACGTGGCCATGATGGCCAGCCGCGGCTGCCCCTACGCGTGCACCTTCTGCGTGGAGCCCACCGTCTTCTACGACGGCAGCAACTACCGCAAGCGCAGCCCGGCCAACATCGTCGACGAGATGGAGTTCTGCATCCGCGAGTTCGGCGCCAAGGAGGTCTACTTCGACGACAGCAGCTTCAGCGTGGACCAGGACCAGGTGCTGGCCATCTGCGCCGAGATCGAGCGGCGCGGGCTGAAGGTCAGCTGGTCGGCCATGGCGGACGCCCACCTGAAGCCCGAGACGCTGAAGGCCATGAAGTCGGCCGGCTGCGTGGCGCTGAAGTTCGGGCTGGAGAGCAGCGACGCCCAGATCCTGCGGAACATAAAAAAGCACATCAATTTGGATATGTGCAAGAGGATGGTGCAGGCCAGCAACGCCATCGGCATCGAGACCCACGCCACCTACATCTTCGGCCTGCCCGGCGAGAGCCGTGAGACCATCAAGGCCACCACCGATTTCGCCTTCAAGCTGGGCACCACCACGGCCCAGTTCGCGCTGATCATCCCCATCCCCGGCACGGTGCTCTTCGACCAGGCCAAGGCCAACGGCTGGCTGACCACGCTGGACTGGGAGGCTTACGACGGCTGCCACGGCGCCGTGATCAGCTATCCCGGCCTGGATGGCGACGAGCTGCTGAAGGCCGTGCGCAACGCCCGCAAGAAGCTGATCTGGAAGGTGCTGTTCAACCCGCCCCAGCTGCTGGGTTACCTGCGCATGACCAAGGCCTTGGGCGGCTGGAAGGGCCTGTGGGAGCTGGCCACCGAGAAGACCAGCTACCTGTTGGGCGGGGCCTAGGCGCCTTGGACATCCTGTTCTGCACCCACGAGCCCCTGCTGCCGCTGTCGGGCGGCTGCACCATCGGCAACCAGCGCCTGGTGCAGGGCTTCGCGGCGCAGGGGCATCGGGTGCGGGTGCTCAGCCCGCTGAACCTGCCCTTGGACCAGGCCCAGGCCCAGCTGGCGGGCGTGGAACTGCTGCCCTTCCAGCCTTGGCGCATGGGCCGCGGCGTCGGGCTGCGCTTCCCCAAGTACCTGGCCTACGCCGCGCTTTACGGCGGGGCCCTGGACCGGGCCATCGCCGCGCGCCGCCCCGATGCGCTGATGGTGCGCAATGCGGTGCTGGCCTTGGCCGTGGCGCGGGCGGCCCGGCGCCACGGCATCCCCGCCCTGCTCAGCTATACCGACCTGTTGAGCGAGCTGCAGGCCTCCGACAAGCGCTTCCCCGGGCCGCTGATCGCCGCCCTGCGCCGCTTCGAGCGCCGCATCCCCCAGCGCTTTGACGCGGTCAGCGTGATCAGCGAGCCGCTGGGGCGGGCGCTGCTGGACGCGGGCCTGCCGGTGGCCAAGCTGGGCATCAGCCTGGATGGGGCGGACCCGGCCTATTTCCGCCCCGACGCCGTGGGCGCGGCCGAGCGCAAGCGCCGCCGAGCCGCCCTGGGCCTGGCGCGCGGCCAGCGCCTGGCCCTCTTCCACGGCACGGTGGAGCCCCATCACGGCGCGGCCAGCCTGCCCGGCCTGTTGCGGCGGGCCGAGTCCCAGGCGCCCGGCCTGCGCTTCCTGCTGGTCGCCGGCGGCCCGGGCGCGGGCGCGCTGGCCGCCGCGGTGAAGGGCCGCCCCAACGTCAGCCTGCTGCCCTTCCAGCCGCCGCAGGAAGTGGGCCGCTGGGCCGCCTGCGCCGACGTGGGCTTCGTGCCCTATCCGCCCAGCGCGGGCCTGGACCTGGTCTTCACCCTGAAGCTGCTGGAGTACTTCGCCGCGGGCCTGCCGGCGGTCAGCTACCGCCTGGCCGCAGCCCAGGCCGAGTTCCGCTCGCCGGCCTATCAGGTGGCCGCGGATGAGGCCGGCTTCGTGGGCGCGCTGGACGCGCTCAGCCGGCGCAAGGGCGACCCGCGCCTGAGGGCCAAGGTGCTGAAGGACTTCACCTGGGACGCGGTGGGGGCGCGGATCGAAGCGCAATTGCGGGGCCTGGCCCCGGCGGTGCGCCGCACGCGCTAGAGCCTTGGAAGCATCCCTGCCGACCGCCGACTGATTGGATGGAGCTGATGGAACCGAACGCCTTGGTCGTGATCCCCACTTACAACGAGAAGCTGAACATCGGCAGCCTGATCCCCCAGGTGCTGGAGCAGGACAAGCGCCTGCAGGTCCTGGTGGTGGACGACGGCTCGCCCGACGGCACCGGGGCCGAGGTGAAGCGCCTGGCCAAGCGCCACAAGGGCCGCGTGCACCTGATGGAGCGCGGCGCCAAGCTGGGCTTGGGCACGGCCTATGTGCAGGGCTTCCAGTGGGGCCTGGACCGGGGCTACGCCCGCCTGCTGCAGATGGACGCCGACTTCAGCCATGACCCCAAGTCGCTGCCGTCCTTCCTGGCCGCGCTGGACTCGGCCGACCTGGTGGTGGGCACGCGCTACCTGAACGGCAACATCAGCGTGGTCAACTGGCCGCTGCGGCGCCTGGTGCTGAGCATGGGCGCCAGCTTCTACGTGCGCCTGGTGACCCGCCTGCCCTTGAGCGACTGCACCGGCGGCTTCAAGGCCTGGAACGCCGAGGCCCTGAAGGCCATCGGCATGGGCACGGTGGCCTCGGGCGGCTACAGCTTCCAGATCGAGATGAACTACCGCGCCTGGAAGAAGGGCTTCAGGCTGGCCGAAGTCCCCATCATCTTCAACGACCGCACCAGCGGCAGCAGCAAGATGGCCGCCGGCACCACGGTGTTCAGCACCGTGTGGCGGGTCTGGGCCCTGCGCCTGGGCTTTTGATGGAGGTGACGGCGGTCTACGACCTGGACGAGGCCGTGTTCCTGCGCGGCTGGTCCCTGTTCAAGGCTGTGCGCCTGGGCGCCATCCAGGGCTGGTCGCAGTGCCTGCTGGCCGTGCCCTTCCTGCTGGGCGCGGTCTTCGGCCACTGGTGGCGGGTCACCGGCCTGGGCTTCGGCCTGGTCATCGCGGCGGGCTTCCTGGTGGCCATGGCCTGGCGCAAGGCCTACTTGGACAAGTCGCGCGCGGGCCTGCAAGGCACCCTGGGCGCCTTGGGCCCCAAGCGCCTGCGCTTCGATGCGGCAGGATTTAGCAATGGCGACGGCCCCCGCGCTGCCTGGTCCAGCCTGACTGCGCTGTGGAGCGGGGCGGGGCTGATGATCCTGGTGCTGGGGCCTGACGCCTGCTGCAGCATCCCCTTGGACGCCTTCGCCGACGCGGCCCAGGCCCAACAGGTCCGCGCCTGGGCCCAGGCCCAAGGCGTGAAGCTGGTGACCCTTGGCTAAGGCCTGGACGCAAAGCTTCTTTGACGCCCCCATGGGCGCCCTGCTCTTTGACGATGGGGCCGAGGAGAGCGCCTCGGCCGAGGTGCGCGGCCTGCTGAAGCTGACGGGCTTGAAGCGGGGCAGCGTCCTCGACACCGCTTGCGGCTACGGCCGCCACAGCCGGGCCCTGGCCCAGCGCGGCTTCCAGGTCACCGGCGTGGACCTGATGCCCGGCTACCTGGCCGAAGCCCGCCGGCGCGCCAAGGCGGCGGGCGTGGCCGTGACGTTCAAAAAAGCCGACCTGCGCGACCTGCGCGCCTACCGCGGCGGTTTCGACCTGGTGCTGAACCTTTACACCAGCTTCGGCTACGAGGCCGGCAAGCCCGCCAACGCCGCCGTGTTCAAGCAGCTGGTGGCCGCCCTCAAGCCCGGCGGCTGGCTGGCGCTGGAGCTGGTGCCGCGCGAGAGCCTGGAGGCCGTCACCGAGCCCTACGAGGAGCGCCCGCTGGCCGACGGCGTGCTGGTGGAACAGCGTGAATGGTTGAGCGGCGGCCGCCTGGCCACCCGGGTGCATTGGGCGCGGGGGCGCAAGGTCACGGTGCGCGACAGCGTGCTGCAGACGTACACGCGCAAGGAGTTGTTGGCGCTGGCCAAGGCGGCGGGGTTGGCGAAGATTCAAGGGTTCGGGAGCTATGCGGGCCGGCCATTCAAGGTCGGCGGCCGTTTCCTACTGGCAGGGAGGAAGGCGTGAGCAAAAAGCGGGTTTTGGTCACCGGCGTGGCCGGCTTCATCGGGTCGCACATGGCCGACGGCTTGATGGCCCAGGGCTACGACGTGGTGGGCCTGGACAACATGAGCACCGGCGAGAAGCGGCACATCCCCAAGGGCATCACCTTCATCAAGGGTGACGTCACCGATGACAAGGACCTGGCCAAGGCCTTCGCCAAGCCCATCGCCGGCGTGTTCCACATCGCCGGCTGCGCCAGCACCATCAAGGCCTTCGACGACCCGGAGCTGGACCTGCGCACCAACACCCAGGGCACCATCCGGGTGCTGCAGCGCTGCCTGAAGCACAGGACCCCGCGCTTCCTGTACGCCAGCTCCATGACCGCCTACGGCTTCGTGGACAAGCTGCCGGTGGACATCGACAAGGCCATCCCCAAGCCCGTCAGCTACTACGGCATCAGCAAGTACGCCGCCGAGCGCTACGCCCTGGCCACCGGGCTGCGCCAGGACATCGGCTTCGACTTCGGCGTGACGGCCTTCCGCATGTTCAACGTCTACGGCCGCCGGCAGAGCCTGACCAACCCCTACCAGGGCGTGGCCAGCATCTTCATCGGCAATGTGCTGCGCCGTGAGCCCATCAAGATCTTCGGCGACGGCGAGCAGAGCCGCGATTTCATCCACATCAGCGACGTGGTGGCGGCGTGGATCAAGGCGTTCGGGGCCAAGGCGGCCAAGGGGCAGGTCTTCAACCTGGGCACCGGGACCCGCATCAGCATCAACAAGCTGGTGCGCACGGACATCGCCGCGTTCGGGGAGGACCCCAAGAAGTATCCGATCCAGTATTTCACCGTGCGCCCGGGGGACCAGCGCCACATGCAGGCCGACATCCGCAAGACCAAGGCCTTGCTGAAGTGGGCCCCCAAAATGGCTTTCGAAAAGGGAATGGGCGATGTTATCGCCTGGGCCAGGGAAGAAGACCAAGCCGCGCAACGCTTGCAGGCAAAGAAAAAGCGCTGAGCACGGTCTCGCCGAGTCCCGCATGCCAAAACCAAAATACCGGGCTGGGAGACTTCTCCCGGCCCGCTTTGTTATGATACTGGGATGCGAAAACACCTGTGTTTCCTTCTTTTAGCCGCGTCGCTCGCCCATGCGGGCGAGGAGGCCGTGGGCACCACCAGCGCTGCGTTCCTGAAACTGGGTTCCGGTGCGCGGGCGGCTGCCATGGGCGAAGCCTATGTGGGCCTGGCCAACGATGCCTCGGGCATCAACTACAACGCGGCCGGCATCGCCCAGAGCCTTAACGGCGAGATCCAGGCGACCCACACCGAATGGTTCCAGGGCCTGAAATACGAGAACCTGAACGGCGTGTTCTCGGTGGGCGACGGCGGCATGCTGGGCCTGACCCTGAATTTCCTGTCGGTGCCGCAGATCACCCGCACCACGCAGATCGCCAACACCAATGATCCCAGCCAGAATTTCATCGATGACGGCAGCTTCAGCCCCTTCGACCTGCAGGCCGCCGTGGCCTATGCCCGGCCCATCGCCAAGGGCTGGCTGTTGGGCGGGAATTTCAAGCTGGTCAGCCAGACCTTGGACACCACCAGCACCATGGGCATCGCCGTGGACCTGGGCACCCTGTGGTACACGCCCATCAAGAACCTGACGGCGGGCCTGGCGGTGAACAACCTGGGCACCCCCATCAAGCTGCAGTCGGAGGCCTTCGACCTGCCGCTGATCTACCGCCTGGGCGCGGCCTACCACGCCTTTGACGACCAGTTCATCTTCACGGTGGAAGGCGACCTGCCCATGGACAACGCCCCCGTGCTGGCCATGGGCCTGGAATACAACGTGGCCAACCGCTTCTACCCGCGCTTGGGCTACCGCCTCAACAGCATGTTCAACCCCTGGTCGGCCGGCTTCGGCCTGCAGTACGACGAGTGGGGCATGGACATGAGCGTGGTGCCCTTCGGCGAGCTGGGCTTGACCTACCGCGCCTCGGTGAACTACCGCTTCGGCAAGCCCGGCGTCGAGCTGGAAGCCCGCCTGGCTTACGCCAGCAACGCCGCCGTGGGCAAGCCGGCGGTGCTGCACCTGGGGCTGAGCGCGCCCGACAAGGTGACCAGCTGGGCCGTGTACATCTACGACAGCGGCCATCCGGCCAAGATCGTGCGGACCCTGAGCGGCAGCGGCCCGGCGGAGAAGGAGCTGTTGTGGGACGGCCGCGACAAGGCCAACCAGCCGCTGCCTGAGGGCGTTTACTGGTGCATCGTCAGCGCGCGCTACACCACCGGCCAGGTGGTCAACAGCAAGTACGTGCGCCTGGAGATCAGCAATAAGGCGCCCATGGTCGACGTGACGCTGGACCCCAGCTGCGTCAACCCCAAGGCCAGCGGCGAGGCCTACATCCCCACCACGTTCCGCCCCTCGCTGAAGAGCGGCCGCGGCATCGACGCCTGGAAGCTGGAGCTGCTCGACTCCAGCGGCAAAGTCTTCCGCACGCTGCAGGGCGAGGGCGCGCTGCCGGAGACGCTGGTCTGGGACGGCAAGGGCGACATGGGTGACGAGCTGATCTCCAACACCGTGTACAGCGCGCGCCTGTGGGTGAAGGACGCGCTGGGCGCCGAAGGCGTCAGCGCCACGCCGGTCAGCTTCAAGGCCGTGTTCCACTAAAGGCTCATAGGATGAGGGCCGCAGGCTGCGGGATGGGACCGTGGCCTGCGGCCCGTTCTTTGACGGAGGCCCCATGATGATCCCCGTGCAAGTGCTGCCCCACGGCGAAGGGCTGGAGCTGCCGGCCTACGCCACCGCGCATGCCGCCGGCATGGACCTGCGCGCCGCGCTGGACGAGCCCATGACGCTGCAGCCGCTGCAGCGCGCGTTGATGCCCACCGGGTTGTGCCTGGCCATCCCCGCGGGCTACGAGGGCCAGATCAGGCCGCGCAGCGGGCTGGCGCTGAAGCACGGACTCACCTGCCTCAACGCGCCCGGCACCATCGACGCGGACTATCGCGGCGAGGTGAAAGTGCTGCTGGTGAACCTGAGCGCGGAGCCCTGCACCATTGGTCGCGGCGAGCGCGTGGCGCAGCTGGTGATCAGCGCGCACGCCAGCGCGCAGTGGCATCGCGTGGCGGCCCTTCCCCCGACGGAGCGCGGTGAAGGCGGCTTTGGCCACACGGGGACGCGCTGAAAAAATATTTTGATAAAATTTTTTACATGTGGATAAGGCCGGGCCCGATGTTCAAAAGCTGTGACTCAAGTTGTCCGGAGGCCCCTTTGGGAACGTTCCACCTGGTGATCAAAGTCACCTACTAAAACAGAGTTTTGTATTGACAGTTTTGCAATTAGAAATATACTAGCAGTCGCGTGGTCAATGACGGCCATACAAAATCTAGCAAGTTGGAAAGGGGTGATCTCCACAATGGCTACCAAAAAGGCTGCTAAGAAGAAGGTCGCGAAGAAGAAGAAGAAGTAGTAATTAAAACAAAAATTGTCGATGTCATCAAAGCTATGCCCCGTTGTGAAACGGGGCATAGCTTTTTTAGGGCCTTTTCGGGCGCTATGCCCAGAACGCTCCGCTGTACCGCCTAGCGCCCCTGTTCGTGATCCCTTGGGGATAAGTGCCGCCGCCGGCCTGCGGGCCCGCCCTTCGCTGTTCCAACGCGTTGACACCCATTTTGGCCTTTGTTAGATTTCCTCCCCTTGTGCCCGGAAATTGGAGAAGGAGTGCCCATGGCCCGCCTCGCGGCCATCCTGATCGACCGAAAGCGCGACGACAAGTTCCGATCGGGCACACCCAAACTGCTGCATCCCTGCGCGGGCCAGCCGCTGTGGCGCTGGGCGCATGACGCCGTGCTGAACGCCGGCGCCGGCACCGTGGTGCTGGTGGGCGATTCGGCGTCGGCCGAGGCGCTGCGCGAGCAGCTGCCGGTGGTGGCCACCTTCGACGAGGCCTTGCGCGCGGTGGGCCAGGCCAGCGGCTATTTCGTGGCCTACGCCGACGCGGCCCTGATGCACCCCGAGGACCTGGCCGACCTGGCCGCCGAGGGCTCCGACGCCGGCGGCGTGCGCTTGCCGAAACTGGAGGCCGAGGGCGAGGGCGTGGAGGCCACGTTCGCCTTCGTGCCCGCCGCGGCCCGCAAGGCCCTGACCGGCTTGCCGGGCCCGGGCCTGCTGCCCGCCGGCGCCAAGGGCGACCAGAGCGGCGTGGTGGTGGACAGCTGGGAGAGCACCCTGCGGGTGACCGACCGCCGCGACCTGGCCGACGCCGAGGCCTGGCTGCGCAGCCGCATCATCGACGGCCACCTGGGCGCGGGCGTCACCTTCGTGGACCCCGCCACCTGCTACGTGGACGCCCAGGTGCGCATCGGCAAGGACACGGTGGTGCACCCCTTCTGCTTCCTGACCGGCGAGACGGTGGTGGGGGCGCGCTGCCAGGTGGGCCCGTTCACCCGCCTGCACGACAGCAAGCTGGACGACGGCGCGGTGGTGGAGCAGAGCGTGCTGAACAAGGCCCGCGTCCGCAGCGGCGCCACGGTGGGCCCCTGGTCCCGCCTGCGGCCCGGCGCCGACATCGGCGAGGACGCCCACACCGGCAGCTTCGTGGAAGTGAAGAACAGCCGCCTGGGCAAGGGCGCCAAGGCCGGGCACCTGAGCTACCTGGGCGACGCCGAGGTGGGCGAGGGCGCCAACATCGGCGCGGGCACCATCACCGCCAACTATGACGGCAAGGCCAAGCACGCCACCAAGATAGGCAAGAAGGCCTTCATCGGCTCGGGCACCGTGCTGGTCGCCCCCGTCGAAGTGGGCGATGGGGCCGTGACCGGCGCGGGCGCGGTG
>Ga0302320_10002190_pt1 | contig 46504 bp, 40 predicted proteins | sample Bog_T0_3_FD_202130 | JGI IMG/M metagenome (GOLD analysis project Ga0302320, IMG submission 202130) | Peat permafrost microbial communities from Stordalen Mire near Abisko, Sweden - Bog_T0_3 | ecosystem: Environmental > Terrestrial > Soil > Wetlands > Peat | place: Sweden: Abisko, Stordalen Mire...
GCCTTCTCAAACGGTACAACCAAAATATCAGGCAAGACCGCAAGCCCGGGATATCCAGCAACAGCAATCCCGGCCGCAATTAAAAGAGGTCAAGCCACAGCGGTCACAACAAGTTCGCGAGGTAGCCAAACCACAACAATCGCGGCCGCAATCACGAGAAGTCCGGACACAGCAACCCCGGCCGCAATCTCAAACGGTTAAACAACAAGTTCGAGGGACAGCGAAACCACAACAATCTAAACCTAAAGAAGAAAAACCTGAAAAAGGGCAGGGTGAAGAACGGGATAGAAGGTAAGATTACAAAAAGTTCACCCGACTATAAAAAGAGTTTCGTATCTATCAAAGGGGGGGCTCGCATAGCCCCCTCAAGTACCCAGAGGTGATCTGATTACACATTGGGCAACAGGCCGAGAAAAATAAGACACCAAAGAGAAAACACAATTTCATAAGAAATTAATTCGGCCAATAAGTAGCCTAAGGCGTCATCGAGCGCAGGGAGATAGAAAATGGCCGTGAAAAAAACCGCAACAAAATCTCAGGAATACGCCGAGAGCATCATCGACACCGTGCGCGAGCCCTTAATCGTTCTGGATCAAGATTTAAGGGTGGTCACCGCCAGCCGTTCCTTCTATGAATTTTTCAAGGTTAAACCTGACGAGACCGAGGGACAACTTATTTATAATCTGGGAAATGATCAGTGGGATATCCCCAAACTGCGGGAACTTCTGGAAACCATCCTTCCCCAAAAGACAACCTTTGACAACTATGAAGTTGAACACGATTTTGTTACCATTGGCAAGCGCGTCATGCTTTTGAATGCCCGGCAAATTAAAAGAGCGTTGGGCAAAGAGCACATCATCCTCTTGGCTATTGAGGACATCACCGAGCTCAAGCAACTGGAAAGTTTATTATACTGCGCGTCATAAGTAATTGCCGATTTAATTAATTTGTGTTATGCTGTTTTTATGACAGTACGAATTGACAATAAAAGCGCGATATTTGTTCTGCAGGACGAGATTCAGCGATCTGAGCAGGCACGATACGATCATCGTCTTCACGCAGTATTGCTTGTTGCACAAGGATTAACATGTCCTGCTGTAGCAGAATTACTGGGAGATCCTGAACGAACCATCCGATACTGGGTTCAAAACTACATAAGCGACGGCTTGCAGGGATTGATTGAAAATGAGCGTAGCGGACGACCACCGCGTCTTGAACCAAGGCATATAGACAAGATAGGAAAGGTTCTTAGAGGTACGCCTGAAGATGTTGGCCTATGCGGTGCGATATGGGATGGCAAGACGTTATCGGCATATATTCAGCGTGATATTGGTATTGCATTAGGTGTTCGACAATGCCAGCGACTATTCAGGGATTTAGGGTTTCGGCTGAGAAAGCCCCGTTCATTTATCACACGAGCCAACGAGGAAGAACAGAAAATCTTCAAAAAAAAGTCCGACGCCTGATTGCCAATGACAACATTGATATATGGTCCTTGGATGAGGTTCATTTTCAGCAATATGGATCTCTATGTCAAATGTGGGTTCCGCCCGAAGTGAAAGAGCCTGTATTGCTACACCATCCAACCCGGAAAAGTGTTGGATACTTTGGAGCAGTACGAATCCGAGATGGAAAGTTTGTTTACCAAAGAGAAGAAGATTTGTTTAATGGCGATACGTTTTGGAATTTTCTTAAACGACTCAGTGTGGCCAGTTGCCATGCCCAAAGAAAGGTTTACGTGATTCTGGATAACGCAAGATATCATCATGCCCTGCTTCACAAGCAGTGGAGAGAATCGTGCTCACCCACATTCACACTTTTGTTTCTTCCTGCATACAGCCCTGAACTGAATCCAATTGAACGTGTATGGAAATTAACTCGAAGGCTCAGCATTCACAATCGGTATTTCCCCACGCTTGGCCATGTTGTTAAATCAGTTGAAATGCAATTCAACAATTGGTCAAAGAAAAGCGATGACCTCCGTCGATTATGTGTTTTTTAAGAAATACTTATTCGGTAATTAAATATGACGCTGCGTATAATAGACTCCGAAGAGCAGTATAGGCGTCTTTTTGAAACTGCAAGTGATGGAATAATACTTTTAGAAAAACGCGAAGGGAAGATAACCCAGGCGAATCCGGCCACCGAGAAACTATTGGGTTATACCGAAAAGGAGAGCATCGGGAATAAGCTTCAGAACATCGGTGTTGTGCTCGATACGAGTGATTTCCAAACGACAATGCGAAATTTGAACAAGAGCGGCATTATTAATTATCGCAATGTAAAGGTAGAAACCAAGTCCGGGCAACATATCGATACAGAGATATATCTTGTAGATAGGGCAAAATTAGTACAATGCAATATTCGTGATGTTACCGGGCGCAAGCAGACGCAGGAAGCGCTTAGGGAGAGTGAAAAGAAGTATCGTTTAGTGGTCGATAATATGGCAGACGTCGTAGCGGTCATCGACATGAATCTGCGTTTTACCTATGTCAGCCCCTCCATCACACGTTTGCGGGGATACACTGTCGAAGAGGCCATGGCGCAGACCCTTGAACAGACCATGACACCTGAATCTCTGCAGATCGTCGCTAAGGTCTTTGAAGAAGAGATAAAATTGGAAGCCAGCGGTACGGCAGATCCCGGCAGAAGTCGCATTCTGGAATTGGAGGAATACAGAAAAGATGGTTCCAACGTTTGGATCGAGAACCACGTGTCATTTTTGCGGGACGAGGCACAGAAGCCGGTGGGCATAATCTCATATAGTCATGACATCACCGACCGCAAGAGGGCAGAGGAGGAACTGAAGGAAAGTGAAAAAAAGTATCGCCTGCTGGCCGATCATGTCAATGACGTCATTTTCGTTTTAGATATGAATCTGAATTATACCTATGTCAGCCCTTCCATGAAAACTTTGAGAGGATACAAACCGGAAGAGATAATGGAACAACAAACATCATTTGATGCTTCGTTGACGCCCTCCTCACGAGATCTGGCCATTAGGACATTATCGGAAGTCATGGAGATCGAGAAATCCGAACATAAAGATATAAACGTGTCCAGGACGCTTGAACTGGAAATTAGGCGAAAAGATGGGACCATCGTGTGGACGGAGGTGAATGTTTCCTTTATCAGAGATGAAAATCAGCAACCAGTGGGCATTCTCGGCGTAATCCGTGATATCACCGAGCGCAAACGGGCGGGTGAGGTGCTGCGGGAGCGCGAAGAGCAGTATCGTCTGGTCATAGAAAATGCAAAAGAAGCAATCATTATCACCCAGGATATGAAGGTGGTCTTTTTAAATCATGCTGCTATGAACATGGCGGGATATTCCAAAGAGATATCAACATTAAAATCTTTCACAGACTTTATCCATCCCGATGATCTTAAGATGGTCGTTGATTATCATATAAAAAGACTAAAAGGTGAAGAAGTCCCTCCTGTTTATTCTTTCAGGGTCATTGGCCAAGACGGAACTGTAATATGGTGTGAAATTAATGCAGCTGTCATTCAATGGAAGGGAAAACCCGCCACTCTGAATTTTTTGAATAACGTCACCGAGCGCAAGCGAGCGGAGGAGGAACTTAAACAGACTCTCGAAAGTCTCAGGAAGGCTGTTGGCGCAACCATCCAGGTCATGGTATCCGCTATAGAGATGAGAGATCCCTATACGTCCGGTCACCAGCTACGGGCTGCAAACCTTGCCTGTGCCATCGCCACGGAGATGGGACTACCCCAGGATAAAATCGAGGGAATCCGTATGGCAGGTTCAATCCATGACATCGGAAAATTATCCATTCCCGCGGAGATATTGTCCAAGCCTACCAGGCTGACAGACATCGAATTTTCCCTGATTAAAGAACACTCCCGGATTGGATACGAAATGTTGAAGGATGTGGAATCCCCCTGGCCGTTGGCACAAATTGTTTACCAGCATCATGAACGGATGGACGGATCCGGCTATCCAAGAAATCTGAAAGGGGATGAAATTATTATGGAGGCCCGCATTATGGCTGTGGCCGACGTGGTGGAAGCCATGGCCTCCCATCGGCCCTATCGTCCCGGCTTGGGAATCGATGCGGCACTGATGGAAATTGAGAAAAATAAAGGAATCTTTTACGATAATACTGTCGCGGATGCCTGTCTGAAATTATTCCGGGAGAAAAGCTATAAACTGCCTGCATAGAAAATAATGGGCACAGTTTTGAACCTCCTCCAGAGTGGAGCCCCCGCAGCCGTTGCCCGCCTTATGAGACTTATCGAAATGACTATGGAGAACATTCTTATTATGCAACGCTCATACATGATTTTAAATTGAAATCACGGATATGAATCCCAAAGCAAGCGGTAGAGTTCACTCCCTCCGCTTTGCGGGATCAATTCCATTTGCGCTTCAAACTTCGTTTCACTCATTTGCGGCGAATACCCCCCCCCAGCTTGCTTTGGGGTTCATGCCCATGATTGTGTCTGGCGCAAGAAACTTTTTCTCTTGAAATAGGGAATACTTTAAGCTATAGCAAACGTCACTTGGGCGGTTAACTCAGCGGGAGAGTGCTACCTTCACACGGTAGAAGTCACTGGTTCAATCCCAGTACCGCCTACCAATGAATATCAAGGGGTTACGCGACATAGCGTTGCCCCCTTTTTATTATTTGCTAACATTATTTAATATAGTACGAAATTATTTAGACAAAAAGATGTAAAAATGAATTGCACATCTTATTGTAATGTTGTTTTTCTTTTTTCCCCAATTCAGGCAACATTTAAATTCGTAATCAACAAAGCTGCTGACCTCTAACTTAACATGTGGTATGAATAACGGTAGTAGGTCATTATGTTAAATAAGATAAATATCAGCCCCAGTAGACAGAAACTTATTGTTTGTATAGTTCTGACAATATTGACGCTTGTCGTTTTCTGGCAGGTGAATCAATATGACTTCGTCTTTGATGATTTAGCTTACGTCACCGGGAACAGTCATGTCCAGTCTGGAATCACGCTGGACGGATTTAGTTGGGCATTCAGCACAACCGATTCCGAATTTTGGCACCCCCTTACGTGGCTTTCTCTGATGTTTGATTATCAACTCTACGGCCTTAATGCCGGCGGTTATCATTTGACCAACCGTATCCTGCATATCCTGAGTACATTGTTGTTATTCTGGCTCTTTTGCCGCATGACTGGAGCTATCTGGAAAAGCGCTTTTGTCGCGGCTCTTTTTGCTCTTCATCCCCTCCATGTGGAATCAGTCGCCTGGATAGCTGAACGCAAAGACGTCTTAAGCGGTTTTTTCTGGATGCTCACTCTGTGTCTTTATGTATATTACACTGAAAAACCGGCCATAAAAAGATATCTGCTTGTTCTTTTTTCCTTTGTCTGCGCTCTTATGAGCAAGCCCATGGTTGTCACTTTGCCTGTCATTATGATTCTTCTCGATTACTGGCCGCTGGGACGTTTTCAGTCACATAAGAGTAATTTGATATTATGGCAACTGAAAGAAAAAATACCTTTTTTTATCTTTTCAATAATTATTTCCATCATCACGCTCTATGCTCAGTACAAGCCATTTGTAAAACATTTTTCTTTTTATTCACGAATAGCGAACGCGCCTGTTTCTTTTGTAACTTACCTGGAGAAGACATTCTGGCCTCATGATATGGCTGTTTTCTACCCTTTCTCAATTCAAATTCCGGTCTGGCAAGTAGTTGGCTCCATTTTACTGATTATCGTTATCAGTATTGCAGTTGTTGCCATGATGAAACGTATGCCGTATCTCTTTGTTGGATGGCTATGGTATGCGATAACGCTTCTGCCAGTTATTGGAATCATTCAGGTTGGAGATTTTGCGATGGCTGACCGCTACCATTACCTGCCATCTATCGGCATTGCTGTTATGCTGGCATGGGGTGTCCCGCTTTTGTTTCCACATGAAGACATGCGCAAAAAAATATTATGTCCGGCAGTAATAATTGCCTTGGCCATCCTGGCAGTTTTAACATGGCAGCAATGTGGTTACTGGAAAAACAATACTACTCTCTTTAGCAACGCTTTGCAGGTAACAAAAGACAATTATCTAGCTCATAACAATCTTGGTCTTACTTTGTTTACCGAAGGAAATACTGAGGAGGCTATTTATCATTATAACAAAGCAATCCGTATAAAAACTGATTATACCTACGCCTACAACAACAGAGGAGTTGCTTACAATAAACTTGGCCAGTATCAGCGAGCCATAGAGGACTATAACGAAGCCATACGCCAGGAACAGGACTCAGTTTCCTACTACAACAGGGGTATTGCTTACAATAACCTTAGCCAGTATCAGCGAGCCATAGAGGACTATAACGAGGCCATACACCAGAAACCAGATGTTGCCAATGCCTACAACAACAGGGGATTTGATTATTTGAAGCAGGGTAACAAAAATCTTGGCTGCCGTGATGCACAAAAGGCATGTGCATTGGGAATCTGCAAAACGTTAGAATGGGCTAGAGGCAAAGAATACTGCCGTTGATTTTTTAACATTACTATCTTTCTATCCGTAATCCTTAATTCTGATAACTGCACGCTACTGAAACTTTGCAGGTGTAACACATAAAATACATTTGACAACTTTCTTTATAAAAGCTGCTGAACTCTAACTTAACATGTGGTACAATTTCTAATACCATTTCTAAATCAAAGATGATATTGAGGCGGCTAGGCGGAAGCAACGAGGCGTATTAATAATACGTTGAGAAAGCCGACAACGACGCCAACAAAAATAGCGCTTTGATTTAAAATTGGTATAAGGCAGGTCAGAGTATATGAACTATATCAGCTTAGGTAAAACCGGTTTAAAAGTTTCAGCCGTTGGTTTTGGCGGAATTCCGATAATCCGTCTGCAAACCGATGAAGCCGTGAAAGTATTGCGCTGTGCGTTTGATCGGGGAATAACTTTTTACGATACCGCCAATATGTACCGGGATAGCGAAGCTAAAATCGGTCAGGCCTTATCCCATGTCCGCGATAAAATAATAATCGCGACAAAAACCACCCAGCGTAATGCCGCAGAGTTTCGGCAAAATCTTGAAGGCAGCCTCAAAGCAATGAAAACCGACTATATTGATCTGTATCAATTTCATCAAGTGGCCAATGATGAAGAGTGGAAAAAGATCACGAAAGACGGCGGCGCCTGGGGCGAAGCTGTTAAGGCGAAGCAGGAAGGGAAAATTAGATTTTTGGGTGTCACTTCGCACAACTTGCAGATGGCCATCAAACTGGCCAAGACCGGGCTGTTCAGTTCGGTTCAGTTTCCTTTCAATCTTATCGAACAGGAAGCTAAAGACGAGTTGCATAAATATTGCCGGGAAAAGGGAATCGCAACTATTGTCATGAAACCATTTGCCGGCGGAGTGATTGATAATGCCGATATAGTTTTTAAGTATCTGAGACAGTTCTCAGATATTATACCAATTCCCGGTTTTGATTCGGTAAAAACGGTAGATGAAATAATCTCCATATACGAACATCAGAATGATATCACCAGCCATGATTTAGAGATCATGGAGAAATACAGGCAGGAATTGGGCAAGGTCTTCTGCCGCCGTTGTGAATATTGCCAGCCTTGTCCCAATGGCGTTCTAATTACACCAGCAATGGGCTATCCGATTGTCGCCAGCCGTATGTCACCCAAGGTGTCGGTTGAGTTTTTGAAAGTTCCTATGGAGTCAACGCAATTATGTGATGAATGCGGGGCATGTATCGAGAAATGTCCTTACGATTTACCCATACCGGATTTGCTTAAAAAGAATTACGATTTATTCGAAGCCCATCGTTCTCAGGCCGGATTAAAATAAAGAAGCTGAACTCTAATTTAACATGTGAGAAAACAAACATAAGAGTAGATTACCCTCTTCCTGAAAACTTTAATAATACCTCTTAACGAAAAGGAGAATTAATATGAAGGTTATCGGCTTCAACGGCAGTCCAAGGAAAGACGGCAATACCACCACTTTGATAGGCTATCTTTTACGGGAGATCGAGAAAGAAGGCATTGAAACCCAACTCGTCCAACTCTCGGCAAAAACGATTCACGGGTGCATTGCCTGCTACAAATGTTTCGAGAATCAGGACCAGAGGTGCGCAGTCAAGAACGATGCGGCAAACGAGTATATCGAAAAGATGACGCAGGCTCAGGGTATCGTTTTGGGTTCCCCTTCCTATTTTCAGGATGTCACAGCAGAGATGAAGGCCTTGATCGACCGGGCGGGTTTCGTCGGATTGGCAAATGGGAAGATGTACAAGAACAAAGTCGGGGCTTCTTTATCCTGTTTTCGTCGCACCGGAGGGATGCACACCATCGAAACTATGAACCATTTCTTTTTTGGCAACGAGATTATCATCGCCGGCAGGGCTTTGAGCGTTGCCAGAGACAAGGGCGAGGTGGAAAAAGATGAAGAAGGCGTCCAGGGTGCACAGACTTTGGGGCACAAGATCGCCTGGTTAGTGAAGAAGCTTTATGGCTAATACCGGCATCTGATACTAATTCGCTTTCTTTGGCTAACTTTGTTGGCTGCGTCGTCGGCTTCCTCAACGTATTTTCATATACGCTTACGGAGCCTCCTCCTTGCCGCCTCGTTATCCTTTGACCGGATGCGTAACCAAAGGGCGCGCAATATGAATAAAACTTTTTACCATACCAGGAAGTGACGCCTTGCAGGCGGCATCTTCCAATCGAAATGGTATAAATCGGAACGTGTTTTTTCACGGTTTTTCAATTCATTATAAAGAGAGGTGCAAGATGAAGGAAAGAAATGGAATCATAGTGTATGAAAGTCTCAGAGAGATCGTTGAACCGGAGCATTCCTGCCTTGTTGTTTGGGATGTACAGAATGGTTTGGCCGATCGGATATTTAACAAGGAAGAATTCATGATCAATCTGAAAAACTTCATAGAAAAATTACGCGGCAGGATGCCTGTAGTCTATACATTGATTACTCCAATGCACAGAGATTTCACCTCTTCCTGGAGTTACTTCTCGATGATGAGGCGTTTCAATGTAGACGACATAAATAAGTTACCGTCTTTTATGGCGGCTGGTTCGAAAGAACATGAAATACCCGAAATGGTTCAGCCCAAGCATACCGATATAGTCCTTGAAAAATCGACGGCAAGTATCTTTATAGGGACAAATTTTGAACACATGATGCGAAATCATAATGTAACAACTCTTATATTGACCGGTATTGCTACCGAGATGGGCATTGAATCGAGTGCACGGGATGCTTCCAACAGGGGCTTTTATCCGGTGGTGGTCTCGGATTGTGTTTCTTCTTTAGATAAGGATGCGCATGAGCGGTCTTTAAAAACAATGGCCAAACTTTTTATCGTAGAGACCGCAGATAACATTTTAAATAATTATGAAACTGGAAATAGCAAATCTGCGTGAAGGCCTTATCCTCATCAGCGCCATTATCATGTTGGTTGGTTTGCAATGTTTTTAAATTACTTTCTATTTTTTTGTTATTAAAAGGAGATTAATGATGACGAAATATTGCATAAAAAAACCTATAGCCACACTCAGTGCCATTATTCTCATATGTTGTAGCGCTTCCTACAAGATCATCAAGAACGAGCCGGTGAAAAACATACCGGATAAGAAGTACGAGACAATCATAAGATTGAACACCCCGGAAAATGAGCCGTTGAAATCGGAAGCCGGTTTTGTCTATATTGAACCGGAAGGAAAAGTGACGACTGACTTTCCGCGTGAGGAGTTTGTAAAAAACCTCGATATGTTGGACAAATACGCGCGGCTGAACAGAAATAATATGAGTAAATTCGTCATAAAAGACAGCAAGGGCAAGGTGCGCGGCTACTTTGAAATGCTGGCCGAATACACAGTAATCATCTGGGAACGTGGGGATGATATCCTACTACAGGTTATAATTCCCAATATCATGGGCGAAAACAGCGGCGAAGCTGGCGATGGTAGAAGATCGGGAGGAAAACATGGCGGCAAATGAATTCGTCAGTTCAATATTTCTATTTAATAATTTTCAATTGCTTCAATTATCCTAAAGCGAAATTGTAGGAAACTCTAATGAGTACCGGTAGTGGTAGAATGGCGCGTCACGCCTTTTATTTGCCGCACTTTTTTGCTGGAAACGTATTATCCTTTTTCGACCGCGGAGGCGTATTATATTTTTTTTCGCGCAAAAGCCGGGAGATGTCTTTTTGCCTTCGGGTTACCTTTTGTCCGGCCATAAACATTGATACCATTTTTTATTCTATACACATTCTTCCAGAGGAAACGTGTAACGTCTCAAAACAATCCTTCACTCACCCCCGCCCAGCACCTTGTAGAATATGACCTGATTGACGAGGCGGGCAAGATGGAGGGAGATCAGTCCCTGTTGTGCGCCATAGAGAGAACGTTGTGCATCAAGGACGCTCAGATAACTGTCAATTCCCTTGGTATAGCGAGCATTGGAGAGGCGATAGGTTTCTGCAAAAGCGTCGACCAGCGATTGTTGTGCCGCTATTTGTTGGTTCACTGTGCCCCGCACGGCAAGGGCATCAGCCACTTCCCGAAAAGACGTCTGGATTACTTTCTCGTATTGGGCCACGGATATTTCCTTCTCTACCTTTGTTTCATCGTATGCCGACCACGTGCGGGCATCAAAAATTGGCATAATTATCTGCGGCGTGAAACCCCACGTACCCTGGCCGGCTTTGAAGAGCCCGGATAGATCTGCGCTGGCGGTTCCAATGAAGGTTGTCAGGGAGATGCGGGGAAAGAAAGCAGCACGGGCAGCGCCGATATTAGCGTTGGCCGCCTTGAGCTGATGTTCCGCCGCCAGTACATCCGGCCGGCGCAAGAGCAGTTCGGAGGACAGGCCGGAAGATATCTCTTTAGGTGGGTTGACACTACCCAACTCCGCCGGCAAAAGCTCTTGCGGCATCGGGGAGCCGACTAGAAGATTCAAGGCGTTTTCATCTTGCGCTGTCAGTTGCGTATAGCGGGCAACGTCTCCCCTGGCCGTATCCACCTGGCTTTGCGCTCGCAGTAAGTCCAATTCGGACGCAAGCCCCACGTCATAACGTTTCCGGATCAATTTGTAGGAGGTCTCCTGATCCTCCAGAGTAGAGGCCACCAGTTTGAGGGTTTCCTTATCCGCAGCCAGCGTCAGATACGCCTGCGCTACCGCTGACACCAGCATGATCTGTGCGCTGCGGCGGGCATCCTCCGTAGCCAGGTACTCCTCCAACGCTTGGTCTTTCAGGCTGCGGATACGGCCGAAGAAGTCAATTTCCCAGGAACTGATGCCGAGACTGACACCGTATTGTTCGGAGGTCGCCTCATACCCGGTGGTCGAAATATCAGCCGGAACATGCTCTTTATCCCAAATCCCGGCCGCATTGACTGAAGGCAGAAGTTCGGCCCGCTGAATGCCGTAAAGTGCCCGCGCTCTTTCCACATTCAAGGCCGCCACTCGCAGATCGCGATTGTTGTTCAGGGCGGTCTCAATAATTTTTTGCAGGCGTTCATCGGTGATAAACTCCCGCCACGGCAGTGCCGGTCCTGCAGGAGCAGATGAGGCGGTCTTCGTTTCGCTGTAGGCCGCACCGGTCGGCCAATCGGCAGGAACGGGAGATGCAGGTCTCGTGTATTTGGGGGCCAGTGTGCAACCACCCAAAAATAAAATTATTATAGTCAGGAGAAGAAACATATTTCTCTTCATATCATTCATCCTCCCTTGATGGCTTTACGACACTTGTTTGGGCCGCTTTATTCTTTCTGCTTTTGCCAAATGTTTTTTCGATCAATACATAGAAGAGCGGAGCAAACAAGGTTACCAGGAAGGTAGCAGTTATTACCCCGCCCAGCGCACCGGTGCCGATGGCTTTTTGCGCGCCCGCGCCCGCGCCGCTTGCCAGCATTAGCGGCAAGATTCCAAATCCAAAGGCAAGCGATGTCATGACGATAGGACGCAGCCTTAGTTTGGCGCCTTCCAGTGTCGCCTCGGTCAGCCCCATTCCCTGTTCCACACGTGCCTTGGCAAACTGGATGATCAGGATGGCGTTTTTTGTAGTAAGGCCCAGGATGGTCAGAAGGCCAATCTGAAAATAAACGTCGTTGGGCATTCCGCGCATGCTTGTGGCGATAGCGCCGCCGACCGCCCCCAGTGGGAGGGCAAGAAGGATCGCAATAGGAATGGTCCAACTCTCATACAGGGCCGCTACGCATAAAAAGATGATCAAAATTGAGAAGGCATAGAGCGGAGCAGCCTGAGTGCCGGCTTGCCGCTCCTGATAAGAAAGCGCTGTCCAGTCAAAACCGATCTCCTTGGGCAACTTCGAAGTTATCTCTTCCATGGCCTGCATCGCCTCGCCGGAACTTCTGCCCGGTGCCGCCTCTCCCCATATCTCTACGGAGGAGAACCCATTGTAGCGCTCCAGTTTGGGAGAACCGAATGCCCAGTGCCCGGAGGCAAAAGTGGAATAGGGAACCATCTTGCCCGCGTTGTTGCGCACATAGAGTTTTTCCAGATCACCGGGCAGCATACGGTAGGGAGCGTCGGCCTGAATGTCCACGTGCTTGACCCTTCCACCTCTGACAAAGTCGTTGACGTAGGCACTGCCAAAAGCTATCGAAATAGTGTCGTGGATGGCTGTGATGGGAACCCCCAGGGCGCCGGCCTTTTCCCAATCCACATCAATCCGGTATTCGGGGCAATCTTCCAGTCCATTGGGCCGCACCCGGGCCAATCTCGGATCCTTGGCCGCCATGCCGAGGAGTTGGTTGCGGGCCGCCATTAGTCCTTCGTGGCCCAGCCCCCCGAGATCCTGCAACTGGAAATCAAAACCCTTGGAATTGCCCAGTTCGATAACCGCCGGCGGTGTGAAGGCGTACACCTTGGCGTTGCGAATCTGTGAAAACGCCCGCATGGCCCTGTCGGCCACGGCGCCGGCCTTCAGATCTTTCCTATCACGCAGCTTCCAATCCTTGAGCTTGATAAAGGCCATACCGATATTTTGTCCCCGGCCGGCTTGATTCTGACCGCTAATTGTCATAAGACCTTCCACCGCATCTTTTTCTTTCACCAGGAAATAATCATTGACAATCTTCATTACATCCCTGGTCTGTTCCAGCGAGGAACCCGGCGGAAGCAAGGCCTGAACATACATTATCCCCTGATCTTCATCCGGTAGATAACTCTTAGGTAAATGCAGAAACAGCAATACCATCACCGCTACAATCAGCAGATAGAAAAACATATAGCGCGTGATCCTGTTTAACGAGTAACCGACCATTTTCAGGTACAGATCACGGAACCGGAAAAAGGCGCTATCAAACCATCTGAAAAACGGACGAAGGAAAGATATCCCGCCTTCCGCCGATTGATGCCCCTTGGGCACCGGTTTGAGCAGTGAGGCGCAGAGTACCGGCGTCAGAATCAAGGCCACCAATAGCGAAAGGAGCATGGAGGAGATGACGGTTACGGAAAACTGGCGATAGATGACGCCGGTGGATCCGGAGAAAAATGCCATAGGGCCGAACACTGCCGACAGCACCAACCCGATACCGATCAGAGCGGGGGTAATTTGTTCCATGGACTTGGCGGTGGCTTCTTTGGGGGAGATTCCTTCCTCGCTCATGATGCGTTCGACGTTTTCCACCACCACAATAGCATCGTCCACCAAAAGGCCTATGGCCAGCACCATGGCAAACATGGTCAGCATGTTTATGGAGAATCCGAACAGTCCCAGCACCGCAAAGGTGCCGAGAAGCACCACCGGCACGGCGATCGTCGGAATAAGGGTGGCCCGCATGCTTCCCATGAAAAGGTACATAACCAGAAAAACTAAAAAGATGGCCTCAAAAAGTGTCTTGGCCACCTCCTCAATCGCCACTTTTGTAAAAGGAGTAGTGTCGTAGGGATAAATGACCTTCACGCCGTGGGGAAAGTACCGGCTTAATTCCTTCATCTTCGCCTTAATCGCATTAGCCGTATCCAGCGCATTGGCGCCGGGTTCCTGCCGGATGGTCAATCCGGACGCAGGCATGCCGTTATAATAAGTAAAGGTATCGGCAAGGTCGGTCCCCAGTTCCGTCCACCCTATATCCTTGATCCGTACTCTGGATCCGTCCGGATTGACGCGGACAGGAATATTGGCAAATTCCTCGGGAGTCTTGAGTAGGCTATGGACAATGATGGCGGCATTGAGACGCTGGCCCGGTACCGCCGGTGCGCCGCCGAACTGGCCACCCGATATCTCCACGTTGTAGGCTTGAAGCGCCGCAATTACATCGTCCACCGTCAAACCGTAGTCCGTCAGCTTAGTAGGATTGTACCAGATCCGCATGGCGTATTCGCCGCCGAATCCTTCCACCTCCCCAACGCCCGGCACCCGCGACAGCACCTGCTGTATAACGGTAAGAGTGTAGTCTCTCAAATCAATATCACTCATGCTGCCGTCTTCGGAAACCAAACCCAAAATCATCAGGTAGTTTGCGGTGGATTTTCGCACTCCTATGCCCCGTTGTTGTACCACCAGCGGCAGCCTCGCCATGGCCAGTTGCAGCTTGTTTTGCACCTTGGCCCAGGCGAGATCCGGATCTGTTCCCGGATTGAAGGTAAGCGTGATTGTAGTAATGCCGGACGAATCACTGGTGCTGGCCATGTACATCATTTGATCCAGACCGGTCATCTGCTGCTCGATGATCTGCGTTACGCTGTTTTCCACCGTTTCCGCAGAAGCACCGGGATAAAGGCAGCTAATCCTGATGGAAGGCGGAGCGATGGGGGGATACTGTGTGATGGGCAAGTTGTAAATCGCCAGGCCCCCCAACACCATAATAATCATAGCGATGACCCAGGCAAAAACCGGACGTTCCAGAAAGAATTTTGATAGCATTGTGCGTCTCCGTTAATTTGATTTTGCCGGCGGCGGTGATGCACTCTTACGTTCACCGCTGTTTTTTCCGCCACTGATTTCAAAAGGAACAACCTTTACGGGAGCGCCGGGTTTCACCTTTTGCATACCTTCGATAATCACCCGTTCTCCGGGCGCAAGACCCGATGAAACAAGCCACTTATCGCCGATGGCCCGATCCAGCGTGAGCATCCGCAATTGAACATTGCTCTGTGCGTCCACGATCAATGTGAGCGGGTTCCCTCTCGGATCGCGTGACACGGCCTGCTGGGGAATGAGGATGGCCTGATTATTGACACCTTCCTGCACTACTGCCCGGACAAACATGCCCGGCAGCAGAACGGCTTTCGGATTAGGAAAGACGATCCGCAGAATGACCGATCCGGTTGTCGGATCAACCGTGACGTCTCGGAATTGAAGGGTTCCCTCCAATGGGTACATTGTACCGTCTTCCATGATGAGTTTAACCTTTTTCTGATCTGCTCCACTTTGCTCCAGACGGCCTTCCTTCAAACCACGCCGCAATCGCAGCACTTCGGCCGTGGATTGGGGAACATCCACGTACATGGGATCCAGTCGTTGAATTGTTGCCAGGACCGTGGGTTGCTGCGCCGTCACCAGAGTACCCTCTGTTACGTTGGATCTTCCGATGCGGCCCGAAATGGGTGCAGTAATGGATGTATATCTCAGATTGATACGGGCCATATCGACATTAGCCTTTCCAAACTGTATATCCGCCTGAATCTGTTTCAGCGCGGCAGCCGCATCGTCATAGTCCTGCTGGCTGACCGCTTTCTCGGCCAGCAATTCCCGCAGGCGATCAGCCTTCAACTGGATTGCCGACAAATTGGCCTCGGACCTGGCAAGCGCGGCCTTGGCATTGTCGAGCGTCGACCAATAGATGGCCGGATCGATCTTAAAGAGCGTCTGGCCGGTTTTGACATCGGCGCCTTCCGTAAACAGGCGCTCCTGGATGATACCATTAACCTGAGGACGCACTTCAGCTACTAAATTGGCGGATGTCCGCCCGGCCAATTCGGTCGTGATAACCACCTGCTTCGATTGTATCGTCACAACGGAGACTTCGGGAGTAATGTTTGGAGGGCCTGTGGCCTTCTTTCCGCAACCGCCCAGAATCAAACCCACAGCTAGAACGCTCGCGGCGGCAATCAGCCATCCGGATCTGTTATTGTTTTTCATTCGGCACCTCTGTTATTTTAATATAAATATCGCAAATATAATCCACATACGACAAAACTACGGCCAAATAGTTCCCATGGCTCTTTGCAGCTTCGCATAATTTACATTATAATCGCCCAAAGCATTGGCGTATTCCGATTTTGCTTTTGTCAATAAAGTTTGGGCATCAAGAACCTCCGTTGAGGTAGCCACTCTTTCTTTATATCTTTCCTCGGAAATGCGGAAATTCTCTTCTGCCTGTTCAATAACTTTCTGCCAAACAACAATTTGACTTTCCGTTTCCTGCAAGATCAGGTAAGCATTTTTTATTTCCAAAGTAACTTGGTCATTTAATTCTTTGGACGCTTCTATAGCTTGGTTCTCTTTGGCTTTACTGGCATCGACCCTGAATTTCGTTTTGCCCCATTCCCAGAAATTCCAACTGGCCACCGCCATCACGTACCAGCTTTCCGCATCTTGATAGTCACTACCGGAAACAGATGGATTATCGCCAAACCTTGAATAATTGCCAACCAGACTTAAAGTGGGGAAATAATCGCTTTGCGCTATCCGAACTAATTTTCCCGCTTGCGCCGCCTTGAGTGATGATATTTTGAGCTCCGGACGTGCTTGCTGGGCAACATTCAAACATTCTTCAAACGATTGATTGAGTGGATGATAGGCTAGAATGTCCACTACTTCTACCGGCGCAAATATCTTGCGTTTCAAAACCGTATTAAAACTGGACTTAGCCAGTTCCACCGCATTTTTTGCTCTGATCAAGGCTTGCTTTCCATTAGCTAACTCAACCTCGGCATGCAGTAAATCATTTTTGGGGATCATACCTACCTCGAAATAATTTTCAGCAACATCGCGGTGCGCGCTGAGCATCTCGACCGACTGTCGCGCCGCATCCTGAATCCTCTGCGCCCGCAGAATGTTGAAATAAGCAATTTTTACTTCCTGTACCACGTCTTGATATTTAGCCGTTTCCTCTAAACGGGCGGCATCTTCGCCAATACTGTTTGCCTGATAATTAGCCAGAATACCGCCGCCTGCAAACAGCGGCTGCTTTGCTTCTATGGCCCAGTTATAATTATTCTGAGTTCCTGCTATCAGCTCCGTGCCGTTTGGAATAATAGTGTTTAATGGCGGGGGAACATCAACAAACTTCATAAAAGGAGCTTCGTTCAATCGTGTATAGCTGTATGAAGTGCTGAACTTCGGCAAAAATCCGGTAAACGCTTCCCTTTTCTGGGCATTGGCGCCCTTGGACCCTTCTTTGGCAATGTTTATGACTATGCTGTTTTTCAAGGCGATATCAATGCTCGCCTCCAACGTCAATGGCTCTTCGGCAAAAACCAGATGTGGGAAAAAAGCAACTGTGAAAAGCGTTAAGATCATTATGCACCAATTTTTTTTAATCATATTTTTTCACTCCATTTAAAAAAATGTCCAGAATAAACCCCTTTTTAGAACGGAGGGACTCTTTTGCCGGCACTAACATCCATTCCATTGATGATGCTCTGATCAAGTGAAATAATGCCGAAGCCATCTCATGTGGCGGCAAGGCACGTAATAAGCCTTTTTTTATACCATCTTTTAATAAATTTTCAATGAAGTTTATATGTTTGAAATAATCATCAATAATTTTTTGGCGCAGCGATGTCATAACTTCCGATAAAGCGGCATTTTCTCCTTTTATAAATAATCGGCAAAAATCTGTGTTTTTCTCAATAAACTGCAAGTGCGCATCAATCAGCGCTTCAATTTTACCGGTTATATTTTTGGCCGCGTTCGTTGCTTTTCTAATGTCAGCGTACATCAAATCGAGTTTTTCGCTGATCATCGTCGTGTAAAGATTCTCTTTGCCTTCAAAAAACTGATAAAGAGATCCGATGGAAAAACCGGAAGCATTGGCAATTTCCGCCACAGTGACGTTATGAAATCCTTTCGTGGCGAATACTTTTTCCGCCTGTTTTAGAATTTCCGCCCGGCGCATATTAAACTCGCGCTTTTTTCTTTCCAACCTTTCCATTTATCAGAACCTTATATTTTTGAATTAGCATTCAAAATTTGAATAGAGGCTCAAATTATAGAATATTTATTATTTGTCAAGGGGAATGTGTAACACTTAGTAAAAAAATCTTGACAAATGAGAAAATATTAATACAATTGTTTCAATCGATTGTTTAATTTATATGAATTCTAAAATTAAAGAAAAGCCTAAAGTTGAATTGATCCTTGAAACTGCAGGAGAAGTCTTTGCAGAACAAGGTTACAATAAAGCCACGATAAGGGACATTTGCAAACGTTCCGGTGTGAATCTTGCGGCAATAAACTATTATTTCGGCGACAAAGAAAGATTATATCTGACCGTTTTAAAATACTATCGTGAACTTGCCATACAAAAATATCCCCTTACTTTCGGCATCAATGAAACGGATACTCCCGAAGAAAAACTCAGCAATTTTATTCATACTTTTATCTGCCGTTTTTTGGAAGAAGGAAAAACAGCATTATTTGGCAAACTCCTTGCCCGTGAATTTACCGAATCTACCGGGGCGTTGGATGTTTTAGTGGAAGATTTCATCAGGCCAACGTTCATTAAATTATCCTCCATCATTAGAGAAATTATGGGCAATAAATCTCCTGACAAAAAAGTAGAACTTTGTGCTATGAGTATTATCGGCCAATGTCTTTATTTCCGCAATGCCCGGCCTGTTGTTTTCCGGCTGCGGCATAAAGAAGGATATACTGACAAAGACATAAAAGAAATAACCAAACATATAATAAATTTTTCACTAAAAGGATTGGTTAACAACTAAAACATAAAAAGGAAATTTAGTATGAATCAAACATCAAAGTTTGAAACGCCCACTGGACCCCATTTAACCAGGATTCAAAGATTCTTTCATTTTGTCCGCCGCCACTGGGTAATAATTATTGTAACCATTGTCATTGTTGTTGCGGGCATAATATTCATCAGATCAAATATGACAGGTAAAAAATCTCTCAATGGTGAGCGTCCACAGCCTGTGACCGCCGTAATGACCAATAAGGCGGATTTTGATGTATATCTAAAAGGGTTGGGCACTGTCATTCCCACAAACACCGTAACTGTCAAATCTCAGGTCAGTGGCCAGCTAATGAGTGTACGCTTTAAAGAAGGACAACATGTCAGTAAAGGCGACCTCATTGCAGAAATTGATCCACGCCCCTTCCAGGTTCAACTGATGCAGGCCGAAGGGCAGCTTGCCCGTGACGAAGCGTTTCTAAAAAACGCTGAGAGTGATCTGGCGCTTTACAAGCAGTTGATTGCTCAGGATTCTATTGCCGCGCAACAGGTCACGACGCAGGACTCATTGGTTAAGCAATACCGGGGTGTGATTGAAACAGACAAGGGTCAAATTGCCAATGCTAAACTTCAGCTTATTTATGCCCGCGTTATCGCCCCGGTTACAGGACGCGTCGGTTTGCGGCAAGTTGATCCCGGCAATATGGTTCAGATTACCGACTCCAACGGTATAATAGTGATTACACAACTGCAACCGGTCACGGTTGTCTTTTCACTGCCTCAGGACAATTTGACGATTTTGTTGAAACGCTGGAATGCCGGGGCAACCAATTTACCTGTCCAAGCTTTTGATCAGGAAGGCAAGGTATTACTGGCCAGCGGCAAACTGCTCGCCATTGATAATCAGATCGATACTACAACGGGAACAGTTAAACTGAAGGCGATATTTGACAATAAGGATAACCAACTCTTTCCTAACCAGTTTGTTAATGTCCGGCTGAAAGTGGATACTCTTCATGATGCAACTGTAATGTCTTCTGCCGCAGTGCAGCGCGGAAGTATTGGCACTTTTGCTTATGTGGTCAAGGATGACAAAAGCGTAACCGTAAGGATGTTGAAACTAGGTCCGGCTGAAGGCGATAATGTAGTTGTAATGGAGGGCCTGGCGCCTGGAGAATCGGTGGTGACCGTCGGAGGCGATAAACTGCGCGAAGGCACCAAAGTTGAGCTTATAACGCCGGACAGTAAAGGGGCAGCCGTGCGCAATGGAAAAACAAACGCCGCGGCTGGACAAAAAAAACGGCCGTCTTCAGCAGCAAAGTAGGTTGGGTCAACCTTGACTTTCGTTCACATAATTCTTGCCCCAAAATTAAGATAGGCAATATATGAATCCTTCACGTCCTTTTATCTTGCGTCCCGTGGCTACATCACTGTTCATGGCAGCGATCCTGCTTGCGGGTATCATTGGTTATCATGTATTGCCGATTTCCGCGCTGCCCCAGGTTGATTACCCGACTATTCAGGTTGTGACACTTTACCCCGGGGCAAGTCCGGACGTTGTTACTTCCTCAATTACTGCGCCAATGGAACGCCAATTCGGCCAGATGCCGGGCTTAAACCAGATGTCTTCGACAAGCTCGGGTGGAGCATCGGTAATCACTCTGCAATTCAGCCTCAGTTTGAGCCTTGATGTCGCAGAGCAGGAAGTGCAAGCGGCGATCAATGCGGCCACTACATTTCTTCCCACAGATCTGCCGATGCCGCCGATATACAGCAAAGTAAACCCGGCGGATGCGCCGATTATGACCCTGGCCATAACATCCAAAACCTTGCCGTTGCCGAAAATTCAGGATCTCATCGACACGCGTGTCGCCCAGAAGATATCACAATTGCCGGGTGTCGGACTGGTCAGTATCAGCGGCGGACAAAAACCGGCTGTTCGCATTCAGGCCAATCCCAAAGCACTGGCATCCTATAATCTCATGCTGGAGGATTTGCGCACGGCCATCGGTAATTCCAATGTCAACCAGGCCAAGGGCAGTTTCGACGGACCGGAACGCGCCTCGACAATCGACGCCAATGATCAGCTCAAGTTAGCTGCGGAATATGAAAAAGTTATTGTGGCCTACCGCAATGGCGCGCCGATACGCCTTACCGATGTAGCGGATGTCCGTGATGATGCGGAGAATGTAAGCTTAGCGGCATGGAGCAATCAAACTCCGGCTGTCATAGTGAATATTCAGCGTCAACCGGGCGTCAATGTCATCGAAGTTGTCAACCGTATCAAGAATATAATTCCGCAATTGCGTTCATCGCTGCCTGGTTCGGTTGACGTTATCATGCTGACCGACCGCACCACGACCATCAGGACATCAGTGAATGACGTTCAGTTTGAACTGTTTCTGGCCATTGCCCTTGTCGTTATGGTCATTTTCCTTTTTCTGCGCAATCTATCCGCAACGATTATTCCGAGTATCGCCGTGCCGCTATCGCTTGTCGGAACATTCGGAGTAATGTACCTTTTCGGCTTCAGCATCAACAATCTTACTTTGATGGCTTTGACGATCTCGACCGGTTTTGTCGTGGATGACGCCATTGTTGTCATAGAAAATATAGCCCGTTATATCGAACAGGGCTTATCTCCAATGGAAGCCGCCCTCAAGGGTTCGGCGCAGATTGCCTTTACAATCATTTCACTTACTTTTTCCCTGATCGCCGTTTTGATTCCTCTTCTTTTCATGGGAGATGTTGTGGGCCGCCTTTTCCGGGAATTTGCAATCACCCTGTCCGTCGCTATATTGATTTCGGCCGTTATTTCATTGACGCTTACACCGATGATGTGCTCCAAACTGCTTAAGCATGTACCGGAAGAAAAGCAGGGACGTTTTTATCATCAAAGCGGCTTGTTTTTTGAGAGGACAATTGCCCGCTACGGTAAAATGCTCACGTGGGTTCTTGATCATCAGAGGACTACGTTGATAGTGGCTATTTCAACGCTGGTGCTGACAATCCTTTTGTATATCGTCATCCCCAAAGGTTTCTTCCCCGTGCAGGATACGGGCATGATCATCGGCATATCGGAAGCTCCGCAATCGATTTCATTTTCCGCCATGGCCGCACGCCAGCAGGAGTTGGCTAAATTGATTCTGCAGGACCCGGCGGTAGAGAGCCTTTCCTCCTTCATTGGTGTGGATGGAACAAATGTAACATTAAACAGCGGACGAATGATGATTAATTTGATACCGAAGAATAAACGCGGTCTTGATGCTTCCGGCGTTATCCGCCGTTTACAGAAAAGGCTTGCCGCGGCGGAAGGTATAACCCTATACATGCAGCCGGTGCAGGACCTGACGATTGAAGACAGGGTAAGCCGCACACAATATCAATTTACACTGGAGTGCGCCGATCCTGACGAACTCGGCCTTTGGACGGGCCGCCTCGTCGATCGCATTTCTCACTCACCGCACCTTACTGATGTGGCCAGTGATTTACAGGATCAGGGTCTGCAGGCTTATGTGGACATCGACCGCAATGCGGCCGGCCGTCTCGGTATTACGACTGCTGCTATTGATAATATTCTTTATGACGCTTTCGGCCAGCGTCTTGTTTCCACTATATTCACGCAATCAAACCAATACCGTGTGGTTCTGGAGGTAAAGCCGGATTATAAAAAAGGACCGGCAGCCCTGAACGATTTGTACATAACTTCCCAGTCGGGAACACAGGTCCCTCTGGGGGCAATCGCGCGGATATCGGAAAAACCCACGCCGCTGGTCGTCAGTCACCAGGGGCAATTCCCCTGTGCCACAATTTCTTTTAATCTGGCACAGGGAGCATCACTGGGGAATGCCGTTTCAGCTATCGAAGGGGCCGAGCGCGAAATCGGCATGCCGATCAGTGTCAAGACCGGCTTTCAGGGAGCGGCGCTGGCTTTTAGGGCATCGCTTACCGGCACACTGTTTTTGATTCTGGCTGCCATTATAACGGTGTATATCGTCCTGGGCATTCTCTATGAAAGTTATATCCATCCGATGACGATTCTATCCACTCTGCCTTCCGCCGGAGTCGGCGCGCTGCTCGCTCTGATGATTTCCGGAACAGATCTGGGAATTATAGGCATCATCGGCATCATTCTGCTCATCGGCATAGTGAAGAAGAATGCCATTATGATGATTGACTTTGCCCTGGACGCTGAACGCAAAGAGGGCAAACCACCGCGGGAAGCTATTTATCAGGCATGCCTGCTGCGTTTCCGGCCGATTATGATGACCACAATGGCTGCGCTACTTGGCGCGCTGCCACTGATGATCGGTACCGGAGTGGGATCGGAGTTGCGCCATCCTCTGGGCATTACGATGGTGGGAGGGCTTATTTTGAGTCAGATACTGACACTTTTTACAACTCCGGTAATTTATCTGGCCTTTGACCGCCTGAGCCGTCGAATTCGGGCCAAAATAGGACGTCTTCCAGTAATGGCCGGTCAAGGCGACGGGACTGTATTATGAGCATCTCCACTCCTTTCATTCATCGTCCTGTAGCAACAACATTGATCACGCTGGGTATTGCTCTGGCCGGCCTGGTCGCGTTCAGACTATTGCCGGTAGCGGCACTGCCGCAGGTTGATTTTCCAACAATATCCGTTTCCGCATCGTTTCCCGGAGCCAGCCCGGAAACAATGGCCGCCACTGTGGCCACGCCTCTGGAGCGGTCGCTGGGACGCATTGCCGGCATCACGGAAATGACTTCGTCAAGCTCGCTTGGTTCAACAAGAATTACTTTGCAATTTGACCTTGACCGGGATATAGATGGGGCGGCGCGTGATGTGCAAGCGGCTATCAATGCGGCGCGCAGCCTTCTGCCTTCGGGATTACCCAGCAATCCGACCTATCGTAAAGTAAACCCGGCGGACGCTCCTATTCTCATTTTAGCTCTTACCTCGGATACAATGACCAGAGGCCAGCTCTATGATGCAGCTTCTACTATTTTGGCGCAAAAACTTTCTCAGATAAAAGGCATCGGCCAGGTCTCCGTCGGCGGCAGTTCGCTTCCTGCTGTGCGCGTGGAATTGAACCCGGCCTTGCTCAACCATTATGGAATAAGTCCGGAGCAGGTGCGCGCATACATTGCCGCTTCCAATGCCAACCGGCCCAAGGGAGCCGTGGAATCAGGCGATAAGCACTGGCAGATCTATGCCAATGACCAGGCTAAAAAAGCGTCCGAGTACATTCCATTGATTGTGTCCTATCGCAATGGCGCGGCGGTGCGTCTTTCGGATTTAGGCGAGGTGGTCGATTCAGTAGAGAATGTGCGCAATGCCGGGTTATACAACAGCAAGCCCTCTGTTTTGTTGATCATAACCAAGCAGCCCGGCGCCAATGTCATCGAAACAGTCGATCGCATCAAAGCAATTTTGCCGCAGTTGCAAGCATCCATTCCGGCGGCGATCAATCTACAGATTGCCTCAGATCGCACCCCATCAATTCGTGCATCATTGACCGAAGTTGAACGCACCTTAATGATCTCCATCGCGCTGGTGATTCTTGTTGTCTTTTTGTTTTTGCGCAATATTTATGCGACATTTATTCCCAGCATTGCTGTGCCAGTCTCACTGATCGGCACCTTCGGCGTCATGTATCTGGCAGGCTACACATTGGATAATCTATCTCTCATGGCGCTCACCGTCGCCACCGGTTTTGTAGTTGATGATGCCATTGTTGTTCTGGAGAATACCTCCCGCCATATCGAGGCGGGCATGACTCCTTTTCAGGCGGCACTGCTCGGAGCAAAAGAAGTCGGTTTTACCGTTCTTTCGATGAGCCTCTCCCTTATCGCCGTATTTATCCCCATATTGCTTATGGGTGGCGTTGTGGGCAGGCTTTTCCGCGAATTTGCAGTTACGCTTTCCGCGGCCATTATGGTTTCTCTGATTGTATCGTTGAGCACAACACCAATGATGTGCGCCCGCCTGCTGCAATCAAAAGAAGATCTGAGCACCGGATGGTTCTATCGGAAAAGTGAGCGGATATTTGAGACGGTTCTTGGCTTTTACAGACGATCGCTTCGCTGGGCACTACGGCATGGCCGGCTGATGATGGCTATACTATTTGTTGTTATCTGCCTGAATGTTTTTCTTTACATCAAAATTCCCAAAGGTTTCTTTCCTCAGCAGGATACCGGTGCTCTTGTCGGCACAATCCAGGCTGATCAGAGCATTTCTTTTCAGGCTATGCAACGTAAACTGATCAGCATTATGGACATTATTCGTGCCGATCGGGCCGTTAGCAGCATAGCCGGGTTTACAGGAGGCAGTAACTCCGGTTTCATGTATGTTGCTCTGAAGCCGGTTCGTGAGCGCAAGGCTTCCCCTGATCAAATAATGGCGAGATTAAGGCCAAAACTGGCGCGCGAACCGGGCGCCAGAATGTTTCTGCAATCAGTGCAGGATATTCGCGTTGGCGGTCGGGCGGGCGGGGCTACCTATCAATATACTTTACAAGCCGAAGATCTTGCTGAATTGCGGCTATGGGATAAGCGCATCAAGGATGCATTTAATGAACTTCCCGAATTGACGGATGTAAATACAGATGAGCAGGACAGAGGATTGCAGACTTCCGTTGCCTTTGACCGGGACACAGCATCGCGCATGGGAATCACTGCGGCGCTAATTGATACGACATTAAATGATTACTTCGGTCAGCGTCAGGTATCCACAATTTATGATCCTCTCAATCAATACCATGTCATTATGGAAGCATCACCTCCCAATTGGCAAAGCCCGGAATCCCTCAAAGATGTTTACCTGATTATTCCTCCCAATGCGGGGCTTCCGAATGGAGCGCAGGTGCCTCTTTTGTCCTTTGCCAAATATAGCTTGACTAATACTCCGCTTGCTGTCAACCATCAGGGACAATTTGCCGCATCCACAATTTCTTTTAATCTTCCCTTGGGAGTGTCTCTTTCTCAGGCAACGGTGGCAATTCAGAAAGCAATGGCCAGTCTTGGCGTTCCCGGTTCCATCAGAGGAAGCTTTCAGGGGACGGCCAAGACATTTCAGCAATCATCACAAAGCATGCCCTGGTTAATTCTGGCGGCAATAATTGCCATATACATTGTGTTGGGTATACTTTACGAAAGCTATGTACATCCGGTAACAATTTTATCTACACTGCCCTCCGCCGGCGTGGGAGCCTTACTGGCATTAATGATATCCAATACTGAGTTTACCATCATGGCTTTGATCGGAGTTATTCTGCTGATCGGCATCGTCAAGAAGAATGCCATTATGATGATTGACTTTGCTCTGGAAAGGGAACGTAAAGAAGGGAAAAGCCCCGAGGAATCAATATTTGAAGCCTGCCTGATGCGATTTAGGCCGATCATGATGACAACAATGGCGGCGCTTTTCGGCGCCTTGCCTTTGATCTTACTTACCGGAGAAGGTTCCGAATTGCGCAGGCCTTTGGGAATTTCTATTGTCGGCGGACTAATTGTCAGTCAGATTCTCACACTATATACAACTCCTGTCGTTTATTTATACCTTGACCGTTTCCGGCTGTTTTGTTTAAGGGTATTGAGACGAAGGCCTGAGAGTTTGCCCCAATAGGTGTTGGAGAAAATTTAAGAGGATAATTATGAAAAATTTATTAATATTTAAAATTCTTCTTGTATTTTTAGTGGTGTTATCCGGCTGCTCCGTCGGGCCGGATTATAAGCGCCCTGATGCGCCGGTACCATCATCCTTCAAGGAATTGAAAGGATGGCGGGAAGCACTGCCCCGTGATCAGGAAATCAGAACAAAGTGGTGGGAAGCCTTCGGCGATTCTATCCTGAACTCACTGGAAGAGCAGGTAAATGTATCGAATCAGTCGATCGCTCTCGCGGAGTCTCAATATCGTCAGGCACAAGCTTTGGTGCAACTGGCCCGGGCTAATTACTTTCCGACTGTCACTGCGGAGGCAGCCTATACCCGCTCGCTGCCGGCCGGTGGAGGAGGAACCTATAGCGCAGTAGATCAGCAGCAGGTTTCACTTAATGCCTCTTGGGAAGTAGATTTATGGGGGAAAGTGCGAAGGCAAGTGGAATCCAGTAGCGCATCTGCCGAAGCCTCTTTTGCCGATTTGCAGGCTATGCGTTTATCGATGCAAACCGAACTCGCATTGAATTATTTTCAGTTGCGGATTTTGGATGCCCAAAAGAAAAATCTTGAGGAAGCAGTTGCGGCATACGGAAAAGCTCTGGAGCTTACTCAAAACCGCTATAATGCCGGTGTCGCGGCCAAAGCTGATGTCGCGGCAGCTCAGACCCAGCTTAAATCTGCTCAAGCTCAGGCTATCGATGTCGGTGTACAGCGGGCGCAATTGGAACATGCTATTGCAATCTTAACCGGCAAGCCGCCGGCCGATTTTTCTTTGCCGCTTGTGACATTTATTGCGCCGCAAATCAAAATTCCTGTGGGCATTCCCTCAGATTTGCTGGAACGCAGGCCGGACATTGCGTCGGCAGAGCGCAAGATGGCGGCGGCAAACGCCCAGATCGGCGTGGCTAAAGCGGCATATTATCCATCTCTTTCTCTTTCCGGATCATTGGGATATGCAAGCGCAGAATTGGCCAGCCTGTTTACATCGCCCAGTTTTTTTTGGGCGTTAGGTCCGACGGCTCTGGCGGCAACTTTATTTGACGGAGGGGCGCGTAAAGCACAGACCGAGCAGGCAAAGGCCGCATACGACGGAACAATAGCTTTTTACCGGCAAACAGTTCTGGCGGGATTTCAGGATGTTGAAGACAACCTGGCCGCCCTGCGCATACTGGATGAGGAAGCGCAGTCTCAAGAACTGGCGGTAAAATCAGCACAGGAATCGGTAATATTGACTACCAACCAATACAAGGCCGGGATTGTCAGTTACTTGAATGTAGTTACCGTCCAAACTATTGCGCTGACAAATGAAAGAGCGGCCATCAGTATCAGCGGCCAGCGTTTGAACGCAGCCGTCCTGCTCGTCAAAGCTCTTGGCGGCGGTTGGAGTGCGTCAGACAAAATATAAAAAAGGTACCGGTGATAAATTTAATTTTCTCAGGATATATACATAAGGTATTTTCTTGGTATGTTATGCAAAAAAATTGTGGTGTCTGAGTTTTTACAGAGATACATATAAATTAGTATACCTCTTCTTCCAACTTATGAGCCAGTGGGTAATAGGTAGTGAATTTTGAACTTTTTAGCTAGTTTTGAGAAACGAAGTAAACCCTTTGTAATAGCAGTAGCATTTGCGCTCATCGGTGTAGTAGGCATCCTTGACTTCCTGACGGGTTATGAGTTCGAATTTTTATTGTTCTATTTGATTCCTATTTTTCTAGTCACTTGGATCACGGGCCAACGAGTTGGAATCTTGGCATCTCTTGTCAGTGCCTTAGTTTCGTTTATTTCGGACGTGGCGGCCGGGAAAGCATACTCCCATCCTTTGATCTATGTTTGGAATACCCTCATGGAATTCGCTTTCTTTGTTGTAATCGCGCTTTTGTTATCAATGTTAAAAAGAGCACTGGAACATGAAAAAGAATTATCCAACACAGACTACTTGACAGGCGCAGTGAATTCCCGTGTCTTCTATGATTCGCTGCAGACGGAAATTAACCGCTCCCAGAGATATAAAAATCCGTTTACTATAGCCTATATTGACCTTGACAACTTCAAGACCGTGAATGACGAGTTTGGACATAACACAGGTGACCAGGTACTCCGTTTTGTAGTCAATCAAGTCCGAAAGCATTTGCGAAAAACAGATATAGTTGCGCGGCTCGGCGGCGATGAATTTGCGTTGCTCTTGCCAGAAACAAACCAGGAATCTGCGCAAATTGTCCTTGCTAAACTTCAATACGACATTTTAGCGGAAACGCAACAAAACAATTGGCCGGTGACAATTAGCATTGGTGTATTGACATGCATTGACACGCCGCATGCAGCAGAAGAAGTAGTTAAAATGGTCGATGATTTGATGTACTCAGTAAAACGTGGCAGTAAGAATGATATCAAATACGCCACTTACACGGACTAACCCGTGCGTCCAGCCAACGATGCTCCCATACAGCGAACACATACGTTCCATTAGAAATTTGTTTGAGAATCACTGGTATGAAACCCCAAGGCAAGCTTTGGAAACATATTCCGTAGCAAGCTGCGTGGTATTATACCCTCCGCTTTGCGGGATTGTTCAACTTACCAATTCCGCTATGCTTCGCTTTCGGAATTGGAGTTTCACGAATAAAGACTGGAAGCAGGATAAATATTTAGGTATGATAAAGTGAACCATCGTATAAATATAATAGTAACAACAGGAATAATATGAAACGGGAAATAGCAGATCTGCGCGAAAGCCTTATCCTCATCGGCGCCATTATCATACTGGTTGGTTTGGGTAGTTCCATCTTGATTTATCAGTCAGCCGGCAATGATTCGGACGGTGTTTTGGGTTACGAAATAATAAATGGATCTGCTTATCCGATCAGGCCTGAAGATTCCAGAATGTATAGACGGGATTTGGAACTCTATGGTGGAAAAGCAGCTGTAGTTGTAGATGATTTCAGTCGTTGGTTTGTAGGATTATGGCATGGAAAATCACTCGCCTTCACAGTAGCCGGCATTAGCATTTTTATATCATTTATGTTTTTCTTTGCTGCCACTCGCATGCCATCCCGCATAAAACCTGATGTCCACAGTGAAAATCATCGGGAGTAACCTTAATCCAATTCTCTCCTCTCTGCATATTTATTACCCACTTGGATACCAATAAGTGGATACATTTTATCCGCTATCGCTTAAGAAATTACCGTGTCTATTAAATAATATTTATTAATATCAAATGCTTGTCATATATTATTCTGATTGGCATATTTCCTGCTGTTCATATGATCAAAATATTTTTGCGAAAGGAGTCTTAGAAAATGAAGAAAATATTTATCGTCATTGCTGTCCTTATCGTATCTGCAGCGTTTGTGGCATCGGCGTATGCCCTTCAGCCCGATAAAAAACCTGGTTCTCACAAAGAATTCTGTTTTAAAAAACATCTTGGCCTTTCAGATCAACAATTAGCCAAGATGAAAGAACTGAAAAACCGCTTCCATAGTGATACGAGAGATTTGAGATACAATCTCGAAATCAAGCAGGTAGAAATGCGCAAACTTTTCACAGATCCCAAGACAGATGATGCGACACTTCTTGCAAAGCAGAAGGAAATAAGTGAACTTCGTCACCAATTATCGGACAAAAAGGATGGGATGAAAATCGAGTGGCGTAAAATTCTCACTCCGGGGCAGATTGCTGAACTTGATAGAATACCTCACAGAAACCATGAAAGGTGGGCACACCATCATAACCATGATAGCCACCCCGGCAAAGGCCCTAGCAAAGAGATGAAATCAGCGCCCTCTCGATCCTGATCTTAATGGGGAAACATGGGCAAAAAACAGGAGAGATCATTTCGTTGTTAAATAATAGATGTAAGTATAATTTTAATAAATTACTGAGATGAATTTTGCGTCCTCCTTTGTAGTCGCTTCATCAATAGAGGATTTCATAGCCCCGGAGTGGTGCCTGGGGCTATGAAATATTGAATCCATAAATATTTTTTATTTCATCCAATTTATTTTATCTTGCTCATCTGTTCATATGAACAGAATATATTAGGAATTTCTGCCATGAGAAAAAAAATTGTTATCCTGTTTTACGCCTTCGTTATCACCACCTTGATCGGCTGTGAATTACCATATCAAACGAAATCTCAAGGAACATACATAATTGCCAATGCAAGTTATGATATATCTCTGCTCTCTGTGGAAAAATCCACTGGAAGTGAAAAGGTATATGAAAAACAAAGAATTGAAATAGTCCTTGAGGCAGGAATTACAAAATTTTATTTTGAAGATGATATGATGAGAATAAAATGGCGTCCGGCGCCTAACGACATAGTCTTTGTTGTTCATAATAAAACGGATAATCCCGTGAAGATTGTTTGGGATGAAGGGAAATTCATTGACGCGGAGGGTGTAACTCACAAATTACTACATTCTGGAATCGGCTATGAAGAAAGAAACGATTTTCATCCTCCCACTATTGTTTATGCAAAAGACACTCTTGAAGATTTCGTATATCCGGCAGATTGTTGGCAGAAAGAAGAATCCGGCAGAAAGTCTCATAAAAATCAAGGTCATTGGAAGAGAGGTTCGTTTCTGCCGACTCAAATCAGAGGAACCGCAGAAGAATTAAGAACTAAGGCTGAACCTTTTGTTGGTAAAACCTTTCAGGTGATCCTTGCTCTGCAGATTAATGGTGTTCGAACTGATTATGTTTGCACTTTTATAGTCAACAATGTGGATGTAACTGAAAAGGAACAACAACCGGAAAAAAATTCTAACAACGGAGGAGGTAGAAGAGGTAGCAGAGGAGGTGCATTTTGATCATTACCTGATTTCAAGGTAACGGTGTCCGAAAAGCAAAGAGCACTAAACCTATAAAGAGCAGAAGATTTTATATCGATTTAAATCATTGCGGTATTAGTTATTTTGGAAATTTTTGATGAAAGTAGATATCATTGTAGCAACATATAAGCGATACGACCTTTTGCAGGAGGCTTTGAAAAGCGTGGCCAATCAAAGTTATCCGCATTGGAAATGCTGGATTGCAGAAGATGGCGAGTCGAAAGAAACTTATGAAGCCGTAAAACCTTTTCTGCGGGATAACCGTTTTGCCTATCTGCCCGGAACGCATGCGGGCTATCCCTCTGTTCCCCGAAATCGCGCCATTCGACAAGGAACTGCTCCCTATATTGCGTCACTGGATGATGATGATCTCTGGCTGCCTCAGAAGCTGGAAAATCAAATTGCTTTCATGGAGAGCCATTCGGATTGTGTATTGCTAGGGTGCAACGGCTTTCTATGGAAAGGAACAAGAGAACTGAATAATGCACAACTATATTTTGAAAGAAAAAAAATGTTCGGAAAGATAAATTATGATAATTTTATTAACCAAAATTATCTTATCCATTCCTCTGTAATATTTCGAAGAAACGCTGTTGATAAGTCGGGACTATTTAATGAAGACCCTTCCCTGCAGCCAGGACAGGACTATGAATTATGGCTGCGTATCGGTGCGCTTGGTGAAATCTGGAATTTAACCGAACCGCTTGTAGTGTGTCGAGAAACTCCGTCTACTCATTATAATAAAAACCCTAACCGTCACGATAAATATAAAATATTGGCCAATATCTACGTATCTGCATTAAAGGGTGTTGAAGGCATACCCAATCCCCTTTCTTATTCTGAAAATGCTCGTCTCGCCGCTGCCTGCCGCCGCGAAAGAGATTTTTATCTTGCAGGCCCCAGATTTCTGGGAAGATTAAGGCATGAAATGCAATCAAAGATAAGACAAATTTGATGATCATTAACAATGTGGGTATTTTTTCTACAGGTGTGTACTAAAATTGGATATTTATTACTCATATTTATGTCTCGCAAAGAAGTTTACTGATCGTTGAAAAACTATAATAGCAACATTAATTCAATATGTTGCACCTTAAATAATACGACTGGCATATCTCTTGCTTTTAATTGTTATAAGACGTATGTAAAATACATAAAAAGAAAAGGGATGATCAGCAACAGAAAAAACAATCCTTTTGTGACTATAGTTTATTTTGTACTTAACTAAGAAGGAGGACATAAATCATGATTTCAATTTGTAATATGATTACAGGGAAACATATACAAAGACGTTGGTTCTCAAAAACATGCCTTCGGCTTTTGCTTATCTTATTAATCCTTACGCTGGCTGCGTGTTATCCTGCGACTTATCGCGAAATCCCCAGTGCAAGCCAAAGCCCAAAGACTCCCATAACTCAGGTCTATTTTTATCCGAAAGAGGGACAGACGACCGAACAGCAGTCGCGAGACCACTATGAATGTTACAACTGGGCGGTACAACAGACCGGCTTCGATCCGAGTCAATCATCAATTCCACCCGAACAACGCGTAAAAGTTGTACCAATGCCTCCGCCCGGACATGATACCGCAGTCCTGGCAATTACCGGTGCGGTGCTGGGTGCGTTAATAGCCGGACCGAGACACGCAGGGGCTGGCGCATTGATCGGGGCAGGAAGCGGAGCTATTGCCGGCGCTGCATCTGATGCTTCCAGGCAGCAAAACGCTCAGCAGTTGGAAGAAGCTTATGTGAACCGCGATCAGGCACTCGATGCCCGCTATGAGGCAAAAGCTAGCGACTTCCGGCATGCAATGTCAGCTTGTCTCGAAGGCCGCGGCTACAGTGTGCAATAAGGAATATTAATATCTACATTTAATTTTATGGAGGTAATAACCATGTCATATAATAGAAATAAGAGTTGGTATCTTGTAATCGGGCTTATGCTGTTAGTTTTTTCAGGGATTATGCTTTTCGGGTTTACGCAGGTGGCAGGTGCGGAAGAGCGTGGCTCCGGACATCATCAGGTCATGGATTCACGTCATGGCCATAACCATGCCTACCCGGCACGCGGTCAGCATTTTGATAGGCTACCCAGCGGCTATCGGGCGGTGGCCTATGGCCGCTCACGATACTATTTCCATGGAGGTGTCTGGTATCGCCCGTATGGCCGGGGTTTTGTTGTCGATGCGCCTCCATTTGGTCTTATAGTTCCTTTTTTACCTCTGTACTACACGTCGCTCTGGATAGGCGGTATTCCTTACTATTATGCCAACGACACATATTACACTCAAACCGCGGGCGGCTATGTGGTTGTTGAGCCGCCGAAAGGTGAAGTCGCGCAGGCGCCACCGGCGACAACAGGACAGTTATTCATCTATCCCCGCAATAGCCAGAGTAAAGAGCTACAGGCAAAGGATCGTTATGAGTGCCACAGTTGGGCTGTGGGGCAGATACACTACGATCCGACTCAGCCGGCAGTCAATGTTCCCGAGGATCAGACGAATCAGAAGCGCGCAGACTATCAACGGGCGATGGGTGCCTGTCTTGATGGCCGCGGGTATACCGTGAAATAATAGAAGACTGCAAAAATAATTACGGCTTCAAAAAATATTGTTGTCATCGGTTACGCCAAAAGTGTTTGGTCGGATGAGTACAATCTCGATCTTTCCCTGAAACAAGCCAAGACAGTAGCCATAATTCTGGTAAACAAAGGCGTTGGTAAGGATATCGATGTTATCTATTAAGAAAAAAAGAAATCTGCCTATACCAACGCCTGATGGTGGGTCCGAACCGCAAAATCGCCGGGTTGAGATAATTGTCCGTTAAACTAGTCAAGTAAATTTTGTGGTTTGGTCAAAAAAGAGAAAACTATACAAACCTGCTCCTGCAAATTGAATATTTTATTCGATTTCTTTAAAACATTGAACGTTTCTTTAAATATTTAAAAGTCCAGCAAACTTCTCTATCAATACAACATTAAGCAGGGCAAACTATTTTATAATTAATATCAAATACTTAAAAAATATTATTGTATATCAACTCTATTTGGCATACTTATTTCATGATAAAAACTTGAAAAGGAAAATTTTTTAAGATTACATAAGGAGGAACAGGTTATGAAAAAGATAGTGCAAACAACGCTTCTAACGGTTTTCGTAATTTTGATAACGACATCTTTTAGTTATGCCCAATTCAGCGTTACCGGAAATAATAATTTCCCCTTCTTTCATTTGGGCTGTTTAATTATCGGCGGATTGATTATTATTTCTCTAAAAAGAAAATATGCTCAATTATATATGAGCGAAGCTATTGGATCATTTGCCCTATATACTGTTTTGGTTGCTCTTTTTACCGTACCAGTGGTCGACGCTCTTAAAACTTTAATTAATTAACCCCTCCCTTCACCCCTCGAAGTTGTACCCTTAAAAACCCCGTGCAATCCCGGCGGGGTTTTTATCATAATATTTTCTCTTCGGTTCGATCATTTAGTTTGATGGATTTTTTTGACGAATTGTTCCCGACGCCACTATTTAATTGCCGAAACAAACTCAGTTAGGCACACAGATACTGATTGGGCCAGATTTTGCAAAAGATTGGTTTCCATATCGGGCGTATAACGATCATGATAGGCATCGCCATTATTCCAGCTTCCGGCAATTTCATCATTCACTTTAAACGGAACTAAAGCCAAGGATTTGACAAAATACTTTCTATTCGAAGGCAATAATTTGTAATACGGCTGTAAATCTTTATTGACTAAAACCGGTTTTAATCCGGCAGGAAGAATTTCGCGAAACAACTCCGGTGTTATTACCTTAAGCCTGTCTTGCAAAACATCAGAAGATTTTATTGCCGCGATGATAGACTTGTTATTTACAGTATCCGTTAACGTAAGCCAGACATAAGGAACTTTAAATTCTTTTTCTATGCCCGCAAAAAGAATTTCAAAAAGCCCGGCAATATTCTTGGCTTCCGACAATCCTGTTTCAATTTTCCCGAAACTGGCGGCAATTTTTGTATTGATGCGTTCAATATCTTCCATTTTATTCATTCCTGTCACATTTCCCACTGCGCATAAACAATCAGATGGTCGGACGGCTTTTCAGCAAGTCTTGATTCTAAATCAATAGAACAGCTTTTTGATTTTAGGGCAAGTGATTTCGTCGCCAAAATATGATCAACGCGCCAACCCAACTTTCGAGCTACGGAATCCCGGATACGATAATCGAAAAAAGTATATTGCCCGGCAACACCCGGATGATGTTTACGGAATACATCCGTAAAGCCCCATGATTTAACATCTTCATAAGCTCTCCATATTTCCGGATTAAAACAAACGTGTCCTAATATTCTCTTCGGGTCGTGCACATCTATATCTTCCGGCGCGACGTTGAGATCACCGCACCAGATTATTTTATTTTGCGGCTGAAAATACTTCTGAAGATATTTTTTCAAACGTGCAAACCAGGCCAACTTATATGCAAACTGCGGGCTTTCCATTTCCTGACCTTGCGGAACGTAGGTATTGATTATCGTCAGATCATTATATGTAGCGATAATTAAACGGTCGGGATCGGCAGGTTCACTATCAAAGCCGAACATTACTTTTTGCGGTTTTTGTTTCGAGGCAATGGCCACACCTTTATATTGTTTATCGCCTTTGAAAACTACATAGTAACCCAACGCCTCCAATTCGGCCGCGGGAAAGCTGGTGTCGGCAACCTTTGTTTCCTGCATACAAAAATAATCAGGATTGTTTTTTTGCAGCCACGGCAAAACAATATGCATGCGGGAGCGTATGGAATTTACATTGTAAGTCGCGATCTTCAAAATAAGCTCTGCCTTTCGTAAATTACTGGTGATTAATATCACGACCGAAGATTGCGCTCAAGTTTTTTTGCGGCAGGTATGAAGATAAATTATAAATCATTCTGTCTGAAGTTATGCCCTTGATATATTTCCATAAATATTATAGATTTCGACCTGCATTCTATAGAGATGAAGGAGTTTTAAACGTATGACGCAAGCTATGATCTTGTTCTCAAGCGATTTTATCCGTGATATCATAGAAGATGATCTACAGACGAACAAAAACGAAGGGCGTGTCGCTACCCGTTTTCCGCCAGAGCCCAACGGCTATATCCATATCGGACATGCCAAATCTGTTTGCCTCAACTTCGGCATTGCCGCGCAATATCAGGGGACATGTAATCTCCGGCTGGATGATACGGACCCCTTGGGCGAATCCATGGAATTCGTGGAATCAATCATTCGCGATATCCGCTGGCTGGGATTTGACTGGGGTGACCGTCTGTTTTATGCCTCTGACTATTTCGAAAAGATTTATCAATTTGCCGTTGAGCTTATCAAATCCGGCAACGCCTATGTTTGCAGTTTGAGCCCCGATGAAGTACGGGAGCAACGCGGAACATTCACCGAACCGGGCAAGGAAAGTCCCTATCGCAACCGCTCCGTGGAGGAAAATCTGGACATGTTTCAACGTATGCGGGCCGGCGAATTTGCCGACGGCGCCCATACTCTTCGTGCTAAAATTGATATGGCATCTCCCAACATTGTCATGCGCGATCCCGTAATCTACCGCATCAAACGGGAACCGCATTACAGGACAGCAACAAAATGGGTCATTTACCCCATGTACGACTTCGCCCATTGCCTATCCGATGCTCTGGAAGGAATCACCTACTCCATCTGCACTCTTGAGTTCGAAAACAACCGTCCCCTGTACGACTGGATCGTGGGAAAGCTGATCACCGGCTTGCGCCCGCGGCAGATCGAATTCGCCCGTCTCAATTTGAGCTATACGGTTCTCAGCAAGCGGCGGCTCATTGAATTGGTGAAAAAAGACTATGTGCAAGGCTGGGATGATCCGCGTATGCCCACCGTGACGGGAATGCGGCGCCGGGGCTACACGCCCGAGGCTATCCGAAAATTCTGCGCGGAAATCGGCGTGGCCAAAAACGACAACCTGATTGATGTAGCCCTGCTTGAGCATTGCGTGCGCGAGGATCTCAATGATCGCGCGCCCAGAGCAATGTGCGTTCTGCGACCTCTGCGCGTTGTGATCGACAATTATCCGGAAAACCAGATGGAACAGTTCGAGTGCGCCAACCATCCGCAAAATCCCGAAATGGGAACGCGAAAGATTCCCTTTTCCAGAGTGCTGTATATCGAGCGCGATGATTTTATGGAAAATCCTCCGAAAAAATATCATCGCCTCGGCCCGGGACGCGAAGTTCGCCTTAGAAACGCTTATGTCATAAAATATGAAAGCATGGTGCGAGACGATCGCACCGACGAGGTGATTGAACTGCACTGCACCTATGATCCCCAAACCCGCAACGCGTCGCCGGCAGACGGACGCAAGGTGCCGGGCGTTATTCACTGGGTTTCGGCCCAACAGTCTGTACCTGCGGAGGTTAGGTTATACGACCGGCTGTTTAGTATTGAGGATCCGGGAAGCGAAGGGGAAGATTTCATTAATCATCTGAACCCGAATTCTCTGGAGATCCTGACGACCTGTTATGTTGAGACAAACCTGAAAAACGCCGGTCCAGAGAGCCAATATCAGTTTGAAAGGCTTGGATATTTTTGTGTTGATATGGATACTGTCGCGGGAAAACCAGTTTTCAATCGGGTTGTGCAACTGCGGGATTCATGGGCAAAGATTACCGGAAGCAAAGACTATTGAAAAACGCCCATCTGCTTCGTTGTGCTTCGGCTCTCGCTGCTCACGTACGTTAACAGTACGCTCTGCGTCTCGATCCTCGCGCGCCTTGCATATAAGCAATTTTGAATAGTCTGAAAAAATTGGACTTTTGTTATACTTGGATTAAAATTTGGCTGGGGAATAAGGATTCGAACCTTAATAAACGGAGTCAGAGTCCGTTGTCCTACCATTGAACGATTCCCCAGTAAGGAATGTAAAAAATGTCGCCCGTTCAGTTCTTTTTTAGGAGCCTGCTTTCGGGCGGCGTGACTATAATGCGATTGATTTTTTATGTCAACAAATTTTCTTCATAATCGCCTGTAAAAAGGAAACTATGCTATGAAATCACTATACAAGGCAATTTGCATTGCATGGCTTGGTTTGTGGGCGGGAATTGCCACCATTATCCTGGGTATTCCCGTTATGATCGCGGGCTTGCTGAGCCGTACCGGCAATCTCGCCTTTTCCATTTCGAAGCTCTGGGCATATACCATGCTTGCCGTATCCTTTGTCCGCACGGAAATAAAAAACAAGGATAAAATTTTGAAGGAAACATCTTATATCATTATTTCCAACCACCAATCGCATTATGACATCATTACGCTGGTTACTACCTTGGGCATCCAATTCCGATGGATCATCAAAAAGGAAATTCTCAAACTCCCGATTTTCGGGTACGCGCTATACGCCTCACGGAACATCTTCATTGACCGCTCCAATACCACCAGCGCAATTGAAAGCATCAACAAGGGATTTGATCGTTTACCCAAGGGCATGAGCGTGATGGTGTTTACCGAAGGGACGAGGTCACCCGACGGGCAGATTCATGAATTCAAAAAAGGGGGATTCATAACAGCCGTCGCGCGGAAGATCTCCATCCTGCCGGTTACAGTCAATGGCAGCAGGCGCGTCATGCGTAAAGGGAGCTTTACCTTGAAGCCGGGAAAGATTCAGATCGTAATCGGGGACCCCATCGATACCAGCGGTTATACCACCGATACAGTTCAGAAACTTATCGATAAAACACGTCAGACAATTATGGCGAATTTTAATCCCGAATATATTGGGACGAACTAACGAAATATTGATTACAGCGCAACCGGCGCATTACGAGGAAGGCAAAAAATGTCAAAAAGAAAAGTGACCGTGAAATCAGGGAAACGTAAAATTACAGAAATGGATCGCAAAATGGCGCAGTTCTGTATTAAATGTACAGTATGCAGGTATGCCCGTAAAAAACAACAAGGGGCCGCGTTCTGGTTTGTCAAAAAGATTGAAGGCAAACTTTGTCCTTTCTGCAAAGCCTATGAACGTGTTTATGGCCGGAAAGCCCACCAGCCGCTTAGTTAATGAGACCTAAACTTTAGAAACGAAGTGCACTGAAGTTTTATTGGTCGAATTATCCCCGAAGCGAAGCGTAGTGGGATTGATTAGATAAAAAGGATGCTGAAATGAATATTTCAAAGTGGTTGGATAAAAAAGAAGCCGAAGGCATTGACGTTTCTCACATCGAATTGCCTGAAGATTTGGCCAATGAAGAAGCGCCGGACGAAACGATCTTTTTTAAGGAGATACGACCTTGCAGTATTCTCTGCACCGGTAGCCATCCTTTTTCTACGGTCGAGCGATTCGGGGACTGGTATTATTGTCGAGGCCGTGACAAAGAAAATGGCCCGCACACCACAAAACCGCAATGGTGGATGTTTACCAAAGACAAAGACTTCGCAATTAAAACAGCCAGGATGCATATAGAAAAAGCCTGATAATTATTACAAGGAGCACGACGGCAAATGAATTTGCTTTCTTCCAAATTGGGCTTGACATCCAATAAAAAAATGAAGACGCAACGAATATTTGTCCTGACCATTTTATTCCTCGTTATGCTTTTTATGAGCGTCGGATGCCAGACGATCCCACCGGCACAAAGAACGGAAAAATCAAAGATTGAGCAGACAATAGACCATTATGCTGCACCGGATGGCGCAGAAGGAATAGCCCGCTACTACGCGAAACGCCACCACGGAGGAAGAACCTCTTCCGGTGAGATCTATAGCCCGCAAAAACTGACAGCAGCCCATCCTTCCCTTCCGCTTGGCACACGGGTGAAGGTCGTGAATCTTGCCAACGGCAAATCAGTCATCGTAACGGTCAATGATCGTTGCCGCTCGCATGAGGAAGTATTCATTGATTTATCACGTAAGGCGGCGCGCCAGCTCGGTATGATCCGACAGGGAAAGGCTAACGTACGGATCATCATCGTTGAGAATGATAATCCGTCAGACGAAATCTTGACCAGCACACAAAAGTAACTAATGAATTTTTGTCTAAACAAAATAAAGGAGGTATGGCGATGACTTTAAACAACCCGGAAGCAACCCAACAGGCATTGAACCTTTTGAGGAGCGGCGATACGTTCCAGTGGTATGTCATCCCTCTCCTTGTGATCGTCCTTTACATCTATGCCAACGAGTATGAAAAGGGCAATTATCGCGTTATCGCCGGAGGGCTGGCCCTTTACATGGTCCACTGGTTTGTGGAAATCGGCAATGCACTCATCCAACACTTTTCCGGTCATGCTCTGTGGACGGTACCTTCCGGAACAGCATTTGAAATAATGGTGGGTGTCGGAATCGAAATTAATCTAATGTTCGCTATCGCCGGAATAGTTGTTTGCAAGCTTCTGCCCAAAGACCCGACGCTGAAAATTATAGGCATCAATAACCGTTGGGCCTTTACAGTTGCCAATGCTGGTCTTGCATCCATTCTGGAAATATTTTTAGTGAAGACGCCGACTTTTGTGTGGGTTTATGGATGGTGGGGAGCTTTCCCGGTTTTTGTGACGGTTTACATCCCCTTTTTCGCCGCTGCCTGTTACGTGCATGACTGGCAGCCTCGGGCACAAAAGCTTTTCATCGGTTCTCTTTTCGCCATTAACGCCATTGCACTAATCGTGTTTGCGGGAATCCTCAAGTGGATCTGATTTGAGGGCCGGTCATGAAACTGCTTATCCGTGGTGGAAGTATTGCCGCTGGTCACGGTGTAATCAAAAGTTATGTAGATATTCTCAAAGAATCCCTTCTTAAGAAAGGGATCGAGGTGATTAACCGATCAAGGTACAGAGAAACTTCTTTTGATGGCATCGGCACATTCAACGAGGACATTGCTAACTTTAGGCCTGATATCCTTCTTGTCCAATTCGGTGTTGATGATGCTTTCGGGTATGTCTACCGCTCTGAATTTCAGGAAAATCTCGTGCAGATGATCAGGTTGTCGCGCCTGCGTTTCAATCCGGTCATCTTCCTGGCTACTTCCCACACTTTCGATAATCCTCATGATATGGATGCTGTTTATATCTTTTACAGGTCTTTGCGGATTGTGGCTTCAGACCTGGGCTGTGAATTGATTCCAGTACACAACTACTGGGCTGGTTATCTTGAAAAAAATAATCTGTGCAGTAAGGATTTGGTCCTGTCAGATTCCAGGTATCCCAATGAGAGAGGACATCTGGTAATAGCAGAGGCAATACTAACTTGGCTTAGCAAAATCTTTGACCATCGCCAAAACAATTAGGGGCAGTTGTGCCTCATTTTAATAAGACTCGCTGAAAACGAATGAAGTGAAGTTTGAAGCGCTAGTCGAATTATCCCGCGAAGAGGAAAATATGAACACCGCCGCTTGCTTTAGGATTCATATTCGTGATTGACAGATAACATATTTCTTCATATATTATTTCCACCGTGACAACGGGTATAAAAACACGAAGCTTGCTTTGATTTTTTATATCCTCCGCTTTGCGGGATAATTCGACCTGCAAGTTTCAGTGCACTTTTTTTCTGAAACTTGGGTCTCATTAACTTAGCAATTCCTAATAAGCGCTGCTTTCGGAATTGGAGTTTCACAAAATAGGAGGCTCTTATCAATTATCCATATTCTTAACAGTTTTGATTATTTCGGTTCCATTTAAGCCAAGGCAAAAAAAAACGAAGGAGAACAAGTATGCCGAAAACCAGAATAATAAAATATGCACTCATAGTATTTTTTCTTTTACCCTTGATCACTTTTGCAGAGACACAGGAAATAAAGGAATATAAAGTAATAAAGGGAGATACCCTTTGGGATATCTCTAAGAAGGAATTGAATGATCCCTTCATGTGGCCCAAGATATGGAAAGAAAATTCCTGGATAGCAAATCCTCACTGGATCTATCCCGACCAGATGATCAAGATTCCTCTCTATTTTATTCAAGAGGAAAAACGCGCGGCGGAAGTCACGCCGAAATCTACAGAGGAAGTCACTCAAAAACCTGCCATTGTCGCAGAACAGCAATATAAAGGAATAACGGGAATTGTTTTGTATGATGGGACTGTTATTGAAGGACAAATACTCTTTATGAGTGCTGACATCGTAAAGATTCGCACAAAAGATGGAAATACATCATCATATTCTTTTATTAAGGAAGTCCAATCTTTTATCAAAGAATGATAAATACGATTGTTGAAAATGGAACTCCGGGGACATCATACTAGTTTTTTCTTGACAATAGCCCGTAAATAACCAAACGGGAAACAGAGTCGCATCCCTACCCTTGACAATTGCCGCTATGCGTCCCTATTCCTGATTTGTAAGTAGAGCCCCCATGGCAAGTTGCGGGAAATGCGCTCACTACCGAAGTCAAACGGCAATAATTATTGCCAGCAACAGGAATATCAGCGCATTATATTTTTTTGAAAGTTCATGCTGATATCGCCTTACTTATTTAAAATCTCTATCATTAAGATAATATTTTCTACGGCATTATTCAGAGGCGCACTGCCCTCTTCGACCTGCCCGATTGTTTTTAACCGCGCCGTAAAATCATTTATTTTCTGATTTTTCAGTTCAGCGGTCAGGATAGTTTTACCCTGCATTATTTGCCTGTTTATATTTTTTGCCTCATATTTTATCAGAAGCTTCTCAACCTCTCCTGCAGCAATATTGATATCGTCAACTTTTAACAAAACATTTGGCCTTTGCATTACGCTTTGTGCATGCGGAGTTCTGCTTGCCCTTATGGCGGCGTCTAGAATATTGCTTTCTTTTTTCTTTTCCAATTCAGTTTCTGAGAGTTCAACAGATTTTACCGCCGGAGCGCTTACGTATTTGTCGGCTTTTATATCGGGACCAATTTGCCCGTTTACATCTTTTGCCGCGTCAACCGCCATTTCACTAACTTTTTTCCGCGGCGTCTCCTTTTTTTCTATTACTTGATCTTCTTTTTGTATATCTTCATCCGTGGATGTTTTCATTTTTTGTTCCGGCAATTTACTTTTTTGAACTTCCATAACCGGCACCGGAACAGATGAAGGCACAACCTCTTTGATCTGCTCTTCCCCTGCCCTGTAAATGTAAACGGCCAGCATAGCGATAAATACTGTGGCTAATATCTGAACAGGAATTTTTATCCGTAACGGATAAAACCATTTTTGCACAAGACTTTTCTTTTCGGATTCCTCACGCACTTTGGCCATAATTTTTTGCTTGAACCAGGCAGGCGGCTCAACTTCGGCAAGATTATTCACCAGCGCATGTGTCTTACTCAGTTGGACAAGCACCTTGGTGCATTGCGGACATGATTTCAAGTGTTCCTCAACGGCTTGTTTATCCGCACCGGAAAGCGAATCATCCAGATATAACGACAGGTTGTTTTCAATTTCTTTGCAATTTTTCATAAATCACCAATAACTTTAGTCAGACAATCTTTAAGCGCGTTGCGGGCGCGGGAAAGTCTGGATTTTACAGTCCCCTCAGATATCTTCAAAATATCGCGTATTTCTTCATAAGAAAACCCCTGTATGTCTCTGAGCACCAGAACTTCTTTGTATTCTTCATCGAGCGAAGTTATGCATTTCTGCACCTGAGTTTCCCTTTCGCGCCGCTCCATCTGCGTGCCGGGATTGGCGTCATTGATAAACGATTGATTAATTATCCATTCTGTTTTCATTTCTCCCGAATCATCAAGGGAAATTTCTCTGCGTTTAGCTGAGCGGCTCAGTTGCTTTAAACGGTTTTTGGAATAGTTAACGACGATTCTATACAGCCACGTGGAAAATTTCGCTTCCGCCTTAAAATTCTTAATGGATTTATAAGCCGAGAGAAAAGCCTCCTGCGTGACATCGCAGGCTTCATCGTAATCACCCGTCATTCTGAACGCAATGTTAAACATTTTTTTCTGATGTCGTTCGACCAGCACTTCAAAAGCGTCAGTGTTACCCTTATGACAAGCGAGGACAAATTCAATATCTTCGTCCGCGTCTATTGTTTTTTTGCTATCTATTATATTAGACATCCACAGCAACACTTTTGTTCCCCTTAATTTTAGCTCATGTGAGTTGGAATTTATCACAATATTGCTTTATATTCATACTGTTTTTGAATCACGGGTATGAACCCCAAAGCAAGCTTTGGAAACAGGTTCCACAGCAAGCTGCGGGGTATTTAAACCCTCCGCTTCGCGGGATTATTCAACTTACCAATTCCGCTACGCTTCGCTTTCGGAATTGGAGTTTCAATAATAATTAATTTTTTACAACAGGCTAATTTTATCAACTTACTTCCTTAAAGATAGTGGCCCGGAATTTTCACTAATATACGTACTTTCAAGCAACATTCTTAATTCACCTTCAGGCAGTTATGTTTTCATAAGCCTCTTTTAAAATAATTCGGGAACTTTTTTGCCGCTTATCTTGTCTAACCGGTAAAAGGCCATCAAAAGCCGAAAAATTCACAAAGGAGGAATATATGAAAACATTGTTATCTGCATGCGTTATTTTATTGATGTGGATAAGCATTGCCGCGGCGGCAACTATCGGCGATGCAGTTGAGGTTAGCGTTATTACTGACAACGGGTGGGCGCTGCCGTTTTATCCGGAGAAAATCCGACATGATCTTAAGAAGGTTTATGCCGAAGCCTTTAAGGGGGATCATTACCGGATTGTTGTCCGCAATAAATTAAATCGCCGGGTCGGGGTTGTTGTTGCAGTTGACGGCAGGAATATCATTTCCGGTGAAAAATCATGGCTAAAGAATACGGAAAGAATGTATATTATTGACGCGTATTCCACCAATGAATATTCAGGCTGGCGGACCGGACAGGATAAAATTAACCGCTTTTATTTTACCGATGTTCCCGATTCATATGCCGCTGCCTTTGGTGATGAATCCGCTATGGGAGTGATTGCTGTTGTTGTTTACCCGGAAATTCAGCGCTACGAACCGCCAATGAATTATTCCTATCTGAACCATGCAAAGAAAATGAAAGAACAATCCAGGGACAAAGCAATGGCTCCTTCTGCGCAAGGCAATACTAAGGCTATAGAAAGCGCCGGCACAGGTTATGGTGCAGAAGAATATTCACCTTCATATCGCGTCCAATTTGATCCTGAAAATAGAGCAGTTGAATCTATCCTGATCAAATATGAATGGCACAAAACACTCTGTCATATGAATATTATTAACTGTGGCAGGACATATGAACACTCATACAATCGGCTTTGGGGAAATGACGGTTATGCCCCGCCTCCACCATGTCGGCGTTGATCATTTTATCAGAATGGTGCACCAAAGGCAGGAGGTGCAATACTCCTGCCTTTTCAAAATAAATCCAGATGGAGTTTCACGATAAACACTATTCACGCCCAAAGACAAACAGCGACACAACACCCCTCATGAATCGGCAAGAGTGGCGCTGAACCTGGCTTTACAAATTAAAATAGATAAGCGCTGACAGTTTTCACCGCGAGGATAATTTATACAAAGACATCAATACAAGGGCTGATCTGATGATAAGGATACCATGCAGCGGGAAGTATCATTCCTTTGATTATATTCCAGTCTTCAGGCTTGAGATATTTATTCCAATCCTTATCTTTATTTCCCCTGATCATACGAACCTGGTCGGCCATCATAGTACCTTTAACTCTTTCATCAGATATTTATACCCCCTAATAAATAATCACTGTTATATGATAATTCAAAATATTTACTATGAACCTCTATGTCTTTTTGAACCGGTTGCTACACAATATCTGAATTTTTAAGAATATATGATAACTTGCCGATGAAAGTAAATATTTTCTAGAGGATTTATTTTATATTTTTTATTAAACAGGTTTATTTCTCGGAATCCTACAAGGAATAAGCATCGGCACCCGCGAGCTGTATTCAAGGTATTGGCTTCCGAATTCGCGATGAAGATCTCGATCCTCCAGATATGTGCCGATAACAATCCAGAAAGTCCACTTTATGGAATGAATAAAATTGAAGATTACTGTATGAAGAACTAAACCGCTGCGCGGTAGATATATAAGGTTGGTGCAGAAGCACCATTTTTTTATTGACAAGCCCATTCGATCTGGTATTAAAGGGTTGTTTT
>Ga0302320_10002191_pt1 | contig 46464 bp, 35 predicted proteins | sample Bog_T0_3_FD_202130 | JGI IMG/M metagenome (GOLD analysis project Ga0302320, IMG submission 202130) | Peat permafrost microbial communities from Stordalen Mire near Abisko, Sweden - Bog_T0_3 | ecosystem: Environmental > Terrestrial > Soil > Wetlands > Peat | place: Sweden: Abisko, Stordalen Mire...
ACCTGGAGCGCGAGCTGCGCCTGGCCGGCTTTGCGCAAATCGAGCAGCTGGGCGGCGCCGAACTCAACGCGCTCTATTTTGAGGGACGCAGCGACGGCCTGAAACTCCCCGACCCCGGCCTGGGCATGCTGGTCACCGCCTGGGTGTAAAGCAGTGTGTTTGGCAGTGCTGTCAACCCTCCAGCTGAGGCGTTTTCCCAATCTTTACGGAAACCTGATGCAATGTGTGCAAGCGCCAGCTTGCGCATTACCTGCGTACCCGGCGCGGTGAGGTTTTTGCAAGAAAACCATTGCGCCAGCCCCATCCTGTGATATGTTACAGGAATGTTGCTGTGCACGTCAGGGGTCCCAGCGCGATCCCCGCAGCCGCACAAAACAGGCCATTAAGCTGCATTTCTCGCTCGCAGGCACTGCTCCACTTCAAGCAAGGCAATCACCAATCCCGCAAAACCGGCGGGAACAGCACGCTCACCCAAGTGAGGATGGCGAAGCCTCGTCCGGGCTTGTCTCCCCCTGCTGCGTGCAAGCAAGTGCATGCACCTGGCCATCCGGCCTCCCGGCATTTCAACTCCTCATCGCGGCCAAAGCCCCTGCGCCCCCGGCGCGCGGTAGCGAAACGATCCCGCGATTCCCGAGCCTTCCCCATGCCCAAACCGTCCATCCAAAGCCATGCCACCCCTCGCCCAGCCGCCCCGTCCGGCGATGGGCATGAGGCGGCCACGCCCCATCCCAAGGGGCGTGGCGCGGGCGAGCGCATCCTCGCCACGGCCACGGAGCTCTTTGCCCGCTTCGGCTACAACGGCGTCAGCACCCGCGACGTCGCCTCTGCGGCCCAGGTCAATGAGGTCACCGTCTACCGGCATTACCCCCGCAAGCACGATCTCTACATCGCGGTCCTCGAGGCAGAGCTGCAGCAACTGCGTTTTCGCGGCGACCTGCTGGCCCGCATCGCCGAGGCGTCCGACGGACGCACAGCGCTGGTGCGTGCCTTTGAGCTGCTTACCAAGACGCTGATGCACAAACCCGAGATCCTCCGCCTGCTCCAGTACAGCGCTCTGGAGCTCAATGAGAACTTCGATCCGCTGGTGCGCCGCCACCTGGGCGAGCTGATTGAAGTGGTGGCCCGGTATCTGGAGCCGTGGATCAACAACGGCGAACTGCGCTGCACCAATGCCAAGACCGTGGTCCTCACCCTGGTGGGCATTGTCCTCAGCCACAATGCGCTGCAGCGCGTCTTTCTGGGCAAGGAGCTGGGCCCGGAGCGCATGTTCGAGGCCTACGCGAGCTTTGCTTTCATCGATCGCGGAGAAACTGCCAAGCCCGCGGCCACCAGCAGCCCGGCGGCAATTACCCCCTTGCGCGAGGTCGGCGCCGATTAGAGCAGTCTCGGAATTTGTGTGGTCCTTATCGACGGCCTGCAAGGCGACTTTTTCTTGAGGAAAAAGCCACTTGAGTGCGCGGCTCCGGTCTACGGTAATTCCGAATCTGCTAGAACGGCGCATCCCTGCTCACTTGTCCAGGAAGAAATCATGCCCCCCGCTGCGCTCGATGATCCGCTTCGTACCTTCGCCCTGGAAGATCTCATCCCGCGGCGTTCGGCCGTGGTCGACAGGGAGCGGGCGAGCGAGCGCGTCCGCGGCAAGGTGGTGCTGGTCACCGGCGCAGCGGGTTCGATCGGGTCGGAGCTCTGCCACCAGGTTGCCGCCTTCGGCCCGCAGCTGCTGGTGGGTTTTGACCAGGCCGAGACGCCGCTCTTCTACCTCGAGCGCGAGCTGGCCGCCAAGTTCCCCGCTTTGGCCTTTCAGCCGCTGATCGGCAGCATAACCCGGCCAGACGATGCGCAGGCGGTGATGGCGCAGTATCGGCCCTCAGTCGTGTTTCACGCGGCTGCTTACAAGCACGTGCCCATGATGGAGCGCGACCCCTTCGCCGCAGTCGAGAACAACATCTTCGGCACATGGCAGTTTGCGCTTGCCGCGGCAGCCCACGGAGTGGAATACTTTGTACTGATCTCGACAGATAAGGTGGTTCGCCCGGCGAGCGTGATGGGCGCCACCAAGCGCATCGCGGAGCTATCGATTTGCGCGCTGCAGCAGAAGAGCGGAACGCAATTTATCGCAGTACGGTTCGGCAATGTCATCGGAAGCAGCGGAAGTGTCGTCTCCCTCTTCATGGAACAGATTGCGGCCGGCGGTCCGGTGACCGTTACCGATCCCGAGATGCGACGCTATTTCATGACCGCCTCTGAGGCAGGCCAGCTCGTCCTCGAGTCACTGGCCCTGGGCAACGGCGGCGAGATTTTCGTTCTGGACATGGGAGAGCCGGTCAAAATCGTCGACCTGGCCAGAAAGCTGATCCATCTGTCCGGCCTTCAGCGCGAACAGAGTATCAAGATCGAATTTTCAGGGGCGCGGCCGGGGGAAAAGCTGTTTGAAGAGTTGAATCTCGAGGGAGAGCATCTGGCTCCTACGGCGCACCCCGGAATTCGAAGTTTTCGCCAGCCCCGGCAGTTGAGCCGCACCCGCATGGAGAGTCATCTGCGCGCGCTGCGGCAGGCGATCAAAAGCCGCGACCGCATGCGTCTGACCGAGTTATTTGAACACCTGATTCCTGATTACTGCCCTGCCTTGAACTTCCAGCAAGCGCCCTCGCCTTCCGGCCAGGGCACGAGCTTCAACGCAGTTCAACAGCCAGCAACCCAATCTGGCCTGTCGGTTGCCATCCCCAGGTGAATGTCACAAACCCGCGCTGACATGCACTAATCACTGGCGACCAGTCTTTGAGGCCATCCCGGGAGAAATGCCATGAGTACAAATACAGACAAGCCGTACTTCGCTGAGTTTGAAGGCCTGAGGACTGCGGCCAGCGGCGCCCGTGCGGACCGGCTCCTGTTTCAGATCCGATTTGAACACCTGGCCACGACCGCCGAGGTGATCGGTGACTTTGTCGCGGCCGCTCTCGGCCTCATGGGCGCCTATCGGCTTTATCATTTCTTCGACCTGGGAAAGTACGTAATCTACCCGCATCCGGTGGTGTACGAGGCGGTGCTGGTCTTCGGGCTCCTGTTCGTCATTCTGCTGGACCGCGAAGGCGTGTATCGCAAGGGCTCCGGCATGTTGCGGGTGAGCGAAACGGAGCGCACTCTGCGCGTCTCCGTGCAGGCCTTTCTGATTCTGCTCCCCGTGTCCATCTTCTCCGCGCACCTGATCTCCCGCTGGGTCATCTTTCTGGGCGTGCTGCTGGTGCCCATCGCCGTGGTCTGCGAAAAGCAGTTGATGTTCTCGATTGTGCGCCGCCTCCATACCCGCGGCCGCGGCGTGCGCAAGGCGATGATCTACGGCTCCGGCTTTACCGGCAAACGGGTGCTCTCGGTGCTGCTCCGATCGAGGAAGCTGGGAATCAATCCCACTGTGTTCGTAGATGACGACGAGAAGCAGGTGGGCAAAACCATTTATGCGCTCAGCTATCACCGCGAGCAATGCGCCGAGGTGATTCACGGACCGGTCACGGCGGAGATGATCAAGAGCTGCGGCGCCGACATGATCGTGGTCGCCATTCCGTCCCTTTCGCAGGACAAGCTCTATGCCATTGCCGCCGAGGCCAGAAAGGCTGGAGCCATGGTGGCGTTCGTTCCCAGCCAGACGATCTATGAGGATGCCTGGGTCAACTATGTCGACATAGACGGTATCATGCTGGCCACGGTAAGTCCGCCGGAGACCATGTATCTCTACGAGGCGGCCAAGCGGGCGCTGGATCTGTTAGTCAGTATAACTGCGCTGGTATTTCTGTCGCCCATCTTCGCCATGCTTGCGGCGGCCGTTCGACTCGACTCCCCGGGGCCGATCATCTTCAAGCAGCAGCGCGTCGGCAAGAACGGCAAGCTGTTTGAGATTTATAAGTTCCGCACCATGCGCATCGATGCACCCACTTATCAGTTTTCACCCACAACAGTCGGCGACTGGAGAATTACTCGCGTGGGCCGGATTCTTAGAAAGATAAGCCTCGATGAGTTACCCCAGATTCTGAATGTCATCAAGGGCGATATGTCCCTGGTAGGCCCGCGGCCGGAGATGCCCTTCATTGTCAAGATGTATGGCCCGCGCGAGCGGCTGCGCCTGTCGGTGCTTCCCGGCATCACCGGCCTTTGGCAGCTAAGTGCCGATCGCGCCTTTCTTATTCACGAGAATCCCCAGTACGACCTCTATTACATCCGCAACCGCGGATTCTTCATGGACCTGGCCATTCTGCTGCACACGCTTGCATTCGCGGTGAAGGGCGTCTAACCACGGCTCGCGCCGTGCCAAAGCGCTTGTAACTGGGACATGCTCGCAGCAGCATGATTCCGCGGGTGCCGTCTAACTCCAGCCCGGCCCGCCAAGTAATGACAACAAGCATGCGATTCTGCCGCGACCGTGCGATCCGAATCAACCACTCAATTCATTGTCGCCCAGACGTGGGATATCGTCTTGTCCGCCGAGTTAGTGCCGGGCCTGTTGGTGAGCCCGTTCGTATGCGGATGGCGCGGAGACTACCGGCATTCCAATGCCCTCGCTGTGATATCTTAAGGTCAGGCGCACACACTGAAAATATTGTGTTCTTGATGCTTTTACTTGCCAACAGGTAGATGCCTAGTTTCCAGACAGGAGCCAGCTCAGCCGCAATGCCCACCAATCAATCAAACACGCCCTATTCATTGGAGCCGGATCAACCCTCGATCGATGATGGTCTTGAGGATCAGGATCTGTCTCTGCGCCAGGCAATCAGGGTTCTTCGCTCGCGCTATCGTTTCATTCTGCTGGTCGCGCTGCTCGTTTTCGGTCTGGTCATGCTGGCTTCCTTTATTTTGCCTGTCAAGTATGAAGCGACATCCACCATTCAGCTCAAGCAGGAACAGAGCGAACTGAGCGGTCAGCTGGGCGCAGTGGCAAGCTCCATCACGGGGAGCGACGACCTCAAAGTCGATCTGAAGACGGCTAAGTCGGTGTTTCAGGATACGGCGCTCGGGGTGGAAGTGCTCGAGCGCATACGCTCCGGCGAATTGAAAGCGCCGGCCGATTCGTCGTTTCTCGCTTTCAAGCCCCAGGCCAACTCCCCGAGCGCTCCGCTGCGCGAAGATCCCAAGGCGAGGGAGCGACTGCTCGCGGGATTCGAGTCTCATCTGGCCGTAGAGGAGATTGCGGGAACGCGGCTCCTTGAGGTGACCTTCAAGGACAAGGACCCAAACTTCGCCGCCGAAATCGCCAACGCGATTGTCGAGCAATACATCAAGGACTCATTGCGGCGCAGGAATGCGTCGACCGTTGAGTCGACCGATTGGATGGCCGGTCAGTTGGAGGCCTTGCGCAAGCAGGTTGAAGCCGCGCAGACCAACCTGGTCGAATTTCAAAAGCGCAGCGGCTTCATTGTGGTTCCGGCGGCCGGCGGCGGAGGAGGCGGGGGCGCCGGCGCATCGGGCGGAGGGTCTGAACTGCACAGCACGCTTCTCGATCGGCTGCTGGCACTCAACCTGTCGCTGGTTCAGGCGCAGGGCACCAGAATCACGGATGAAGCAACGTATCGCGTCCTGAAGACCGGCGATGCGGCGGCAATCGACGCCTTTGCGACCAGCGCTCTCTCCACGGGCGCCACCTCCAGCTCGCCGTCGGGCAGCGGAGCAACGTCGGGGTCGGGCAGCGCGGGAAGCGGCGGGCAGCAGTCGACTTCGCTCTCCGGCCTGGTCGCGCTGCACCAGCAGCAGACCATGCTCAAGCAGCAGCTCGCGGCCGCCTATCAGACATACGGCGCCAAGAACCCGCACGTCATCGATCTGCACAACCAGATCGACGAGCTGGACTCGGAGATCAAGGCGGAGACCGCGCGGGCGGTTTCCTCTGCCAAGACCACGCTCGACATTGCCCAGCAGACAGAGGACGACGCGCGCAAGGAAGTGGCAGGCCTGGAGCGCGACGCCGGCGCCATCAACGACTCGGGCGTGCGTCTGGCCATCCTGCAGCAGGAAGCCGATTCTTCCCGCTCGCTCTATGAGGACCTGTACACCAAGCTGGAAGAATCCAAGCTGGGCGAAGAGACACAATCGTCGAATGTGCAAGTCATCAGCGAGGCCTTCCGTCCCGCGACCCCGACATTTCCCCACTGGGGCATGAATATCGTTCTCAGCATTCTTGTCGGCATTGTCTTCGGCGCCATGCTCGCCTTCCTCAGGGAGAGCCTCGACGAAACTATCTCGACAAGTCTTGAAGTTGAAAATCTTACCCACGCGCCGGTGATCGGCATCATTCCAAGGTTCGAGCAGTCGGCTCTGTCCAAAGCCACCAAACCAGTTGCGGCGGCCGGCGAACAGACGACAGGTCACCAGAGCAGCGTCATGGGGCAGCGCAACTCCGAGGCCGGAGAGGCCTATCGTGAGCTGCGCACCACCATCCAGCTGTCGCAGGCCGGATCACCGCCCCGCAGGCTTCTGGTCACAAGCCCGCTGCCGGGAGATGGCAAAAGCACAACATGCTACAACCTCGCAGCCGGTTTTGCGCTGCTCAACAAGCGGGTCTTGCTGCTCGACGCCGACATGCGCAAGCCGTCTCTGCACAAGCGCACCGGGATACGTCCGAGCAAGGGGCTGAGTACCATTCTCACCTCGCCGGTCGATCTGGAGAACCTGGTGCTTCCGGTGCCAGGGGTCGAAAATCTTTTTTTCATCGGCGCCGGCCCCCTGCCGCCCAATCCCGCTGAACTGCTCACCGCGCCGCCGTTTGCCCGCTTGATCGACCTTGCGTCGGAGAAATACGACATGGTGATCATCGACAGCCCTCCGGCTTTGATGGTCTCCGACTCCAGCATCATCTCCGGTTCGGTGGATGGTGTGGTGATCGTAGCCTGCGCGGGACGCTCCACGCGCACGGCGCTGATGCGCACCCTGCGCAACCTGCGCAGGCATCATGCCAAGATACTCGGCGTGGTGTTGAACATGGTTAATACCAAATCCTCTGAGTACTACTATGCGTACGGCTACTACGGTGGGAAATACTACGGGGAGGAGTCCAATGATCAAAAGAATTCCTAAATTCCTATCCAGGTGTGCCGCATCCGGTCGGGACATTCTCTTCTATCTTCTTCTCGCATCCTGCTCGCCGCTGCTGCTTCACGCGCAGCAGCCGGGCGGCGCCGCTCAGGCAGCCCAGGGACAGCAGCGGCCCGGAGGCGCCTCCACTGGTCGCTCCGGTTCTGGCGAGACGCTGGCGCCTGAGGGCATTGCGAATCTCAAGCTTTCCGCAGGCAGCCTGGTCAACGTGCAGGTCTATGAGGAGCCGGACATCAACGGAAGTTACCGGCTCGACGATTCGGGCGCAATCCACCTTCCCCTGGGCGGAACAATTCCACTGGCCACTCTGACCCTCCCGGAGGCGGAGACGGTCATCGCCGCGAGGCTCATCTCCGAGGAGATTCTCAAGACCGCCCATGTGGTGGTGAACATTGCCGAATACAACTCCGGCAACGTCATCGTCCTTGGCCAGGTTGCTGTTCCGGGCCGGGTGGTGATTCTGACCGCACGGCCGCTCAAAGAGATCATTGCCTTGGCTGGAGGTCTGACTCCGCTCGCCGGAAACGAAATCGTGGTCCACAGGGCGAATCAACCGAACGAGGTGACGGAAACCATTCCCGACCGCGGCGGCGTAAACGACGAAGCAGCGATGGACGTCATGGTCAATCCCGGCGACAGTGTGCTGGTGAAGAAGACCGGCGTCGTCTATGTGCTGGGAGCAGTCCTCAGGCCGGGTGGCTATGCCATGCAGGAAAGCGGCGAGCTCAACGTCGCGGAGGCGATTGCGCTGGCGCTGGGAACCACGCCACAGGCTTCAACAAACAAGACCCGGATCCTCCGCAAAGGGCCCGACGGAACGCTGCTGGAGATTTCAACGCTCTTCGACAAAGTGACAAAGGGGCAGGTCGCGCCGATCCAGCTCCACGCTGAGGATATCGTCTATGTGCCCACCAGTGGAATCAAGGCAACAATGACTCTGATCCAAGGAGAGCTGAATGCGGCGGCCACAGCCACTGTCTATTACAAGCTGGAACACCCCTAGCTGCATCCCAGTGGCGGCGGCCCGGCTTCACGGGGCGAGGCTGCCGGATTTTGACACGCGCAGCGGGCCTTCTATCGCTGCCCGCCCTGGCCGGGATGCGGGCGCGCGGGCGCGGAACATGTCGATGACGATTGCGTGATTGTGCGCCGGGCATCGAAACGCTCCCGGCGGTTCCCCCCCCTAGTGATCCTGCCTGGGCCCAGTACCGGCCACAGCTAAAGCTGTCCATTTCGATCGTCCCGCCAGGGAGATGTACCCGCAGGCATCGGTTGAAATCCCCTTGATGGTGGCGGCGCTGACGGCCCTTGACCGCCCGGGCGAGTGCGCTGGGTTGCTGCTCCAGTCTGGAAGGTCGATGATGCGGGTTCTCGTTCTCCATAATCGCTATCAGCTCCCGGGCGGAGAAGACGTCGTCGTGCGGCAGGAAATTGAAATGCTGCGCGGGGCCGGGATAGAGACAGAGCTCTACGAGGTCAACAACGATGCAATCGTCGGCATAGGGCAGCAAGTGCGAGCGACGATCGGAGCATTCTATTCGCGGCAGTCGCGATCGGAAGTGGCCGAGCTCGTGAAGCGGTTTCGGCCCGATGTCATGCACGTCCACAATTTCATGCCGCGTCTCACGCCGTCTGTTTACGGTCCCGCGCGCGACCATGGTTGCGCCGTGGTGCAGACTCTGCACAACTACCGACTGCTCTGCGCGAACGCTATCCTCCAGAGAAATGACCGGCCCTGCCAGGACTGCGTGGGCCGCGCGTACGGTTGGCCCGGACTGATGCACCGCTGTTATCGAGGCAGCGCAGTTGGAAGCGCGGTTGTATCCGGCGTGACAGCCTTGCACCGCATGCGCGGAACCTGGCGCAATGAAGTGGACCGCTACATTGTCCTGACGCGATTTGCCCAGGATTTGTTTGCCCGGTCCGGCGTTGTGCCGCCTGAAAAGATCGTCGTCAAGCCCAATGCCGTTCCCGATCCGGGCGTTGGCGCGGGCGATGGCAAGTATCTTCTCTTCGTTGGCCGCCTTTCTCCAGAAAAGGGAATCAGAGTTCTGCTCGAGGCGGCACAGGACGCGGATGGCTTCCCGATGCCGCTCAAGATTGTCGGTGGCGGACCGCTGGAAGAAGAGGTCAGACGCTGCGCACAAGATGGAAGAATCGAGTATCTTGGCAATCAACCGCAGGCCGAGGTCAGGCGCCTAATGAAGCACGCTGCATTGCTCCTGTTTCCTTCCTTATGGTACGAGACCTTTGGAATGGTGATAGCGGAGGCGTTTGCATCCGGGCTGCCGGTCATCGCCAGCAATCTGGGTGCAATGACCGAGCTGGTAATTCCAGAGAAAACTGGAGTTCTCGTAGAGCCGGGCAGCGTGAATGGGTTTCTCGGCGCAGTCAAAAGGATAGTCTCATCGCCCGCTCTGCATTCGAGCATGAGGAGAAATGCGCGGATAAGCTACGAACAAAACTATACTTTAGAGGCCAACCGGCATATGTTACTCCGGATCTACGAACAGGCGCGGGAAGTTGCCGCGGCGTGTCAGACCAAGGTGCTCGTAGAAGAGCGCTCGCCTGGCGAGTGACGACCTGCCGCTTCGATCCTCTGCAGGTGCGTTCCCCAAAAGCGCTCAATTACGTGATCGCCGGTATGGTCTGAGGAAAAGCGCGCAGTAAACAATCTTAAAATGCAGCGAAGGGATGTTATGACGGGCTCTAGCGACAATCACACTGTCTCGAATGGTCGAGTAGATGCCCAGCCCGTGTGCCGCAGCGTCCTTGTCGCCATCGTCGGTCCCGACGGTACGGGTAAGTCGACAACCATTGATGAGTTAGCCAGGCAACTTGCCGACAATGGAAGCCATGTAAGTGAGAATGTTCGCCACTGGCGGCCAGGCGTCCTGCCTGCGCTCGGCCGCCTCACTTCCAAAGGAAGTTCCGCTTCGCAATTCGGCGGTCCTCCACGCCGCAGCGCAGGACGGTTTCCCCTTCTGCGGCTCGCCTACTACGGTCTCGACTTCATCATCGGCCACATCGTGCAGGACGATCCTGAAATGCGCCTCGGCAGCGTTATCCTTTATGACCGCTGTGCGCTCGATATGCATGTCGACCCGCTGCGTTTTGGTCTCAAAACGAACCGCGGCACGGGTATGTTGTGGAGTGCGGTTCGCAAACCGGACGCCGTGGTTCTGCTTTATGACGAGCCCGAGCGGATTCTGGCCCGGAAAGCGGAACTCACTCACGGCGAGCTGGAACGGCAGTTCTCAGTCTGGCGCGAGCTACTCGCCGGCCAGCATGTCAGCGCTGTTGTCCGCATCAATGCCGCACCCCAGCAGGTGGCTCGCCGCATCGCAAGCTATCTCCGTGGCAATGCAATCGCCGGTGATCCATGGCCCACAGGCACTAACCCGCGCCAGCGCATGCTTGAAGTTGTCTGCAGCATGCTTGCCGGAACTTCAGTAAGTGAACCTGCAAGCCGCGCTGCTGCCGGAGCGTACGCTCATGCAACTGAATATGTTGCTGTGCCCAATCTGCATGCGCCGCGCTTCCTCGTTCCGCTCGGCACCAGGCAGAGCGGCGCTCGCTCGCTGAGTACCTATAGCGCGCACAAGCCGCTGGCCCGGGCATTCAAATATGTCCTGCAAAAAGGGCTGGCGGCGGGGCTCGCCCAACCCCTCCTGCGCCAGCGCGTCTCTATCCCGGAGTCCGATCCTGCCGCGGATGCTGGAACGGCCGAACAATCCCTGCGCCGCTATCTCGCGCAGGCGCTCGGCAGGTCCGAGGTTTTTCTCGGCGTCTCGTTGGGCACGCCAAGCCCGCATCAAAAGCCGCTCTTTCAGGTCATGGACGGCGATGGCAGCGCCCTGGGCTACGCCAAGATCGGCTGGAACCAGGAAACCATTCGCATCGTGAGCAATGAAGCGCAGGCGCTGCAACGATTGGCGCATATCAACTTCAGCAGCGCCGTCATTCCCCGTGCCCTGCTTGCCGAAGACTGGCACGGATACTACGTCTTGCTGCAGTCCGGACCGCCGACCGGGCAATGGACTCCCTCGCGCGACATCACGCCGGCCCACGTGCAATTTCTCGCGGAGTTGAACCAGATCAACGCAACGGCCGCGCCCATGCAGTCCAGTTCATGGCGCCACAATCTTCAGGCTCGTCTGCACAATCTGGATGAAATGGGCGCTGCGTATGACACCGACCTGATCGAGTGGGCGCTGGAGCAATGCGCCGCTCGCTTTGGCAAGATTGAAGCACGCTTCGGCAACAGGCATGGGGATTTCACCCCCTGGAATCTGCTCAAGAAGGATGACAAACTCTTTGTCCTCGATTGGGAATATGCACAAGATGATTCGCCCGTTGGGTCGGACCTGTTCCACTTCGCCGTGCAGCGCGCCGCTCTGGTAGAAGAAGCCCCGCCCACGCGAATTGCACACCAGATTCTTGGCGTCACCGCCTTTAACCGCAGTGTGCGGGATTACTTTCAAATCAAGGGCATCCAAGCAAACCTGATTGAATGCTATCTCGCGCTCTATGCCGCTGACACTCTCAGCTGGAACCTATTGCGCGACCGGGGCCGCATCGACGATAAATCAATGCGAACGCGCGATGCATGGCGCTATCTTCTTCTCCATTTCATCCATAGTCCCAGCAACTAAGTGCAATTACAATTGGCGGGATAACTTGAACGGCCGGCATACTCAATGGAATCTCACTCAACCATGATGACGCTGAGGGCGAAACGCGATGAACATAGTTCACTTTACTAGCGGCCGGATCAACCCCGCCGCTGCTAAGGTTGGGCTGGCGAACGTGATCTACTGGCTCGCGCTAGAGCAGGCGAAGGCCGGACACCACGTAACTGTGGTCGTGCTCCCGGAGAAACGAGACTACGAAAACGTCGTTGATCCTGGGTTCAGAATTGTCGAGTACGCGCCGCCCTCGCGCGCTGGCTTCGCCATCGATCCGCAGTTCCTCAAGGACCTTGACACTGGGGCGCTGAAGGTTGATATAGCGCACCTGCATGGGGTCTGGTCTCCGATCGTTGTTGCGATTGGTTCGGCATTGCGAAAGCGGCATATCCCCTACGTGGTAAGTTCGCACGGAAGCTTCTCTCCCGGCATCCGCCAAAAGCAGCGTGTCCGCAAATGGGGATTTCGCGTTTTGTTCGGTTCACCATTAGTCAATCACGCGCTCTTTGTCCACTTACACTCCGAAGACGAAACCAGGGATGCGCTCGACTTTGGAGTAACTGCGCCACTGTTTGTTGCCGAGCAGGGCTTTAGCCGGGATGCTATTCCTCCTCAGTTGGTGCCGGAGTGGCTGGCGCAGCGGTTCCCGCAATACCAGGACTCGTTCAAGTTACTGTTCCTTGGCCGTCTCGACCCCTGGCACAAAGGCATCGACCGACTCCTTGAAGCGATTGCCGAAGTTCGCGTCAAGTTCCCTAGTATCGTGCTCTTTCTTGTCGGTCCAAAAAAGAGAAGATATAGCGCAGAGATTCCTGAGCTCATTGCCAGGCTCGGACTTCATGAGAATGTGGTGCTCGTCGGTCCGCTCTACGACCCGCAGGAAAAATACTCTGCGTTGGCAAGCGCGGATCTGTTTGTATTGACCTCGCGGTTTGAAGGCTTTCCTCTCACTGTGCTTGAAGCCATGGCATGCGGAGTTCCCGTGCTAGTCACAAAGGGGACCAACGCGGGTGGCATGCTCGCCGGTGACCGCGCCGGCATTGTATGCGAAGGCAGTCCGCACGAGATCGCAGATGGCATTTGCAAGGCTGTCGCGGAGCCCGATGCGCTGCGATCCATGGCCGCAAGGGGACAGGCACTGGTCAAGACCAAGACCTGGGAGAAGACGGCGCGCTTCCTTTTGGACGAGTATGCGCGCATGTTGAAAGGCAAAGCCAAATGGCGCGAATAGACGATCCGGAAAAACTCAGAGTGGCCACCGGAGAGGCTCTCGCGGAGTCGCTGAATCATGCCGGGATTCGTTACGTGCTGATCAACGGCCTCTACGGCTACCCGGCCGGCATTGGACGCGATCTCGACATCCTGGTGCGGCCTGAGGATGTCCCCCGCATTGTTGACCGCTCCCTGCAGGTGTGCGCAGAGCTTGGCTGGGACGATCTTCTGATTCGCTGGAGCCCCTATGGTACCTGGCAGTTATATCTGATCCGCAAAGATACGGAGCGCCTGTCGTGGCTTGAAGTAGATCCCATGCTCAAGGACACCATGGTCCTTGGCGCAGCCTATCTATTCGACGAGTGGGAAAAGCCCGGTGGATTCGGCGTGGACTCTTATCGCGGGCCGTTCCCAGTCAGTAAGGTGGGGCACTACGTCAAGTCGCAGTTACGGCCCATCCTGTATGGAGACTTAGCTCGCTTTAAACATAAGTACGCGCTTGAAGTGGTCAGCGACCCGGATACGATTCGCTATTTGCAGTCCCTGCTTGGCCCCAAGATGGCCGCCCAATTTTGCAAGGCAACCGGGAGCGGCGTTGAGGGTGTTACCGGCTTAGGTAAGAGATTGAAGTGGGCCATCAATTCGCGGTACATGGTGCGACACCCGCTGCGCGCAACTCGGAATATGTTCTGGAGCCGGCTTGTGCGGCCGGTAAGACTCTATTGGCTAACCGCAGGCCTCGTAGTGCAGGTCGTCGGCCCGGATTGTCCAGACAAGGTCGAAATTCTCAACGAGGCGAAGAAGTATCTTAACGGATGTTTCGAGGTGCGGCTCAAGGAGCAGTGGTGGGATGCCGGAAAGCGCAAGAGCGCGGCAAGCAAGCCGCGTCCCGGGCGCCTTCTGCATTGGTGGCGCATTCTCGCTCAGTGCGCCCGTCTTACGTGGCGCTACTACGTCAGTGATCGCTTCATGCCCCGATCTGTCATCCAGTTTGTTCTCTACAGCGGTGGCCTTGCCGATATCGCAGAGGAACCGTCGCGCTATGGGTTCCGGTCTGTCGCGGGCGTGCCGCTGCTGCAGCGGTTTGTGCCACCTGCCATCGAGATCGTCCTGCTTCCAAACAACTCTGCGGAGGGCGAGGGGGCGAGCGGTGGCGAGGTTGTTTCATCCCTGGTCGGGCGTCCGCAGGCACGACGCACCGGGGCTTATAATGGCAGCAAGCGCAATGTAGTCGTCGCAGGTGACTCCGCTGAAGAAAGCGGGCGCAGACTCGCTCTCTCAATTCTTGAGCAGATAGAACTGCGGTTTGCAGTCTCCCGGTGCGGGGAATTGCAACGTGTGAGGTTGAAATACTCTCAGGCGAGAAGGTCACCTCAATCGACGTGAACCTGCATCATGGCGTGAAGGTATAGCACTGTTTAACTAGATAAGTTATTCCAGGGCAGGTTGGAGGTTAGTCGAATCGCATGGCAATGACACGGAGATCGCTTGAGAACCTTTGGCTCAAGGGTTTGATGTTTATCCTGATTGGCTATTCCGTGTGCGGCAAGGAGCTCGCCTATTTTTTCCCCGGAGAGCTTCTGATCCTGGCTGGATGCGTTCTTTTTGTTCGGTCAAGAAGATTTGGATTGCTCCTCAGTGATCCCACCCTTCTCATTTGGGCGATCTTTGCGACGTGGGGTATTTGCAGGACTGTTCCGTTTCTGGGGAAGTGGGGCTTCTATGCCATCCGCGACGGGGCAATCTGGGGCTACGGCCTGGTAATGGTGTTAGTGGTTGCGTTTCTTAATAACAGCAATCAGATTTCCCGCGCCCTGAATACCTATGGCAAGGCCATGAAGTGGGTGGTTCCTACTGTAGTTACGATCCTGGCTTTAACGTTCACCTTTTTCCTGGTTGCACCCGCGCCTCCATGGGCGGGCACCAGCGGCTTCGCGCTCATGAAGAGCGCGGACGCTTCCATCCATCTGGCCGGTGCAGCCTTATTCGCCTTGTTGTTTTCATTTAAGCGAAAAGGTCAGGACAAGAAGGAGTTCGGATTTCTAAGTCTCCTCGAGTTCGCGGCGTGGGTGCCCGGCGTTGCGATTATCCTGCTCGCCACCAGGGCTGGGTTCATGGCAATCATCGTGCCGCTTGGGCTGTTGTCGCTTTTGATGTTCCGCCGAGTCGGCTGGAAGGCTCTCACCATCGGCCTGTGCCTGACAATTCTCAGTGTCGGAATCTTGGAGACGGATTTAATCACCATCACGATTCGCGATCGGCATTTCTCTGCCGACCAGATCAGCGCGGGGATGACCAGCATTTTTGGCAACACGGAACATACAGAGCTGGAAGGGACCAAGGAGTGGCGGCTGGGATGGTGGAAGAACATTGTCGAGTACACCGTCTTCGGGCCTTATTTCTGGACAGGCAAAGGCTTCGGCGTCAATCTTGCTGTGGAAGACGGGCCACCAGGCATGACGGCCGAGGAGACGTCGCTCCGCAGTCCGCATAACGGCAGCATGACCGTGCTTGCCAGGATGGGAGTGCCGGGGGCGCTGCTTTGGATCGCACTCAATTTAAGCTTTATCGTTCGCATGCTGGCGGCGTTCCGGCGAGCGAAGAGTGCAGGATTGAAGTTTTGGACGGCTGTGAATATCTGGATTCTTTGTTTTTGGCTTGCCCAGTTCATCAACCTGAGCTTCGATGTGTACGTTGAAGGACCAATAGGAGGAATGTGGTTCTGGGCCACCATTGGCTTCGGGCTGGCAGCGTTGCGTATCCAGGCCTTTGAAGCGCGAAAGGCGCGCACGGAAGCGCGATTCGAGGTCGCGGTCTAGAGCAATTCCCCGACAGCACTGTTCCCCAACCCGGATTCAGATCAGCAGAGAACTTATGGAGGAAAAGCAAGTTAATAGGCTGCGCCTTTCCGCTTTGTTTGCGCGCTTATCGCGTGGCCGCGGCCCCATCGCGCTCGCTGACCAGATGATGGTGAGCGCGGCTAACTTTGCCGGCGGTATTGTTCTGGTCCGGGGCCTGGGGCTTGAAGAGTTCGGCAAATACAGCATTGCGTACTCTCTTCTGCTGTTCGCGAATGCATTGCAAATGAGCTTTGTCGCATCGCCAATGCTCAACATTGGACCGATGTTAACCGGCGAGGAAAAAGAGCGTTTTGTAAACGGGATGCTCACGCTGCAGTTATCGGCGAGCGTAGTTCTATTTGCAGTATTTGCATTGGTTGGCTTGGTCGCGCGGCTCTTTACGGCGTTTTACTCGGTGCCATGCATCCTGCTCTTTGCCTGCTGCATTGGAACGTACCAGTTACAAGACTGGCTCCGGCGCTATTACTTCCTTGTCAACAAGGGAAAGCATGCGCTGGCTACCGATTTCATGAGTTACTGCGTGCAGTTTCTTCTGCTGCTCGCGCTCTGGCGCATGGGCAGGCTGACCCTGCTGCTCACTTTCCTGGTCATGTGCATCACATCAGTCGCGGCCGTCGTGATGGGCCCTGTTACCGATCGGCTTCGACCCGCATGGGGAACACTGGGCGCCACCTGGAAGCGCTGCCGGTCGCTCAGCCGCGATTTGCTCATCTCCAGCCAGGTGCGATGGTTCGGAACCCAGGGGTTGTTTTTGATTGGCGCGGCCGTGCTGGGCAGCGCCGGCATTGGCGGCCTGCGCGCCACGCAAAGTGTGGGCGGTCCCATCTACCTCATCCTCATGTCGTTTGAGAACGTTGTGCCCATCCGCCTGGCGGAGGAATTGAAGACGACCGGAGCGGCGGGAACTTATGCACTGGCCAAGCGCTGGATTGTTGTATCAAGCCTGTTGTTTGCCTTGGCGATGGTGCCGATTGCCGTGTTTGGAAAAGTCATTCTCAAGTTCCTCTATGGTCCGGCGCTGGTCGCCTTTTACTGGCCCATGTTATTGCAGTTGGCCACCATTGTTATCACCGCGGCTACCATGCTCTGGTTTCATTTCTATCGAACTGTGCAGGAGACGCGAGTCATGTTACAGGCCAATGGCCTTGCCGCTGTGGCGAACCTCGTCACGGTTTATTGGTTCGGCCGTCTCTGGAACGCATCGGGGATTGTACTCTCGATTCTGCTCGGCCAGGCCGTGATTGCAGTGTTCTGCACGCTCTACTGGGCGCGTCATCGGACTGAGATTCTGGACCGCTATCCGGTTCCCAATCTGCCCATGCCCGCGGAATCGCTGAGCTGAGGAGTGAGAAATGATTCGTAAAGCTCTCTGTCTGGCGCTCGCTGCTTGCTGTGCCACTCTCGCTGGCTGCGGATATCACGCGGTGGGTGCGGCAACCCATCTGCCGGCCGGGGTGCAAACGCTCGCTGTGCCAGTCTTTGCCACGCGCACAGAGGCTTACCACACTGAGGCGGTATTGACCGATGCGGTCATCCGGGAGTTTGCGGCTCGAACCCGGCTCCGCGTCACTCCCGGTGCAGGCCAGGAACCCGACGCCGTGCTGCACGGCATCATCCTCAAAGAGGCAATCACGCCCCTCACGTATAACGCATCGACGCAGGAGTCATCCAGCTTTCTACTGACCCTCGTCGTGTCAGTCACGTTAAACGATCGAGATGGCAAGGTTCTTTACCAGAACAACAACTATGTGTTTCGCCAGCAGTACCAGTCGACTACGGATCTGCCGACTTTTCTCCAGGAGAATCCCGCTGCGCTTGAGCGGCTCAGCCGCGACTTTGCGCGGTCGCTTGTTGCTGATGTCCTGGAAGGGTTCTGAGCTGAGCACTGTCGCAGCCCGCAGTGCAGGCGTCGAATACAGTGCTTGCGCCTGCGCATGCCCGTGCGGTTCGTCTCACGCGCGCACATAGGTCGTCAGGCACCTGGCGCGCCACCGATATCCCAGATCGCACATTTATGCGGGATATATCCCGTTTGGGATGCCGCAGGTGTGGCTTGCTCATGTCTTGATTCATAATTGACTGATGAGATCGCCCGCCCTTCTCCCGGCTCTGCTGCTGTCCGTGGTCGCAGCGGTCTGCGCCGCTCAACGGCCGGCGGCACTTCAAACGTTGCCGCGCCCGGCCGTGAGCATCTCGCCTGTGGCAGGCGACCACGCAAATGCGCCAGACCCCGTGCCCCCCTCGGTTGAGAGCAATCATCCCTCTGATGACGATTTGGCCGCTGCGCAAAAGATTGGCGCAGTGTTTCAATGCGAGCGGTTCAGCGGCGCCGACGTTTCCATCAGAGAGCGAGCCTGCAATGACGCGGCCGTCGCGGCCGGCGGCGGCACCATCGACCTGCGCACACTGCTGGCCGGCAAGACAACCGGCTCCGAGGAGTTGCAGGTCGATACCCGGGAAGGGAACAACCACAACATTGGCGTGACTGCCTTGTTTCCGACCTCCGGCACGTATACCACCACAATGGTCGGCGGGCCCGCGGTCAAGGCCACCGTCTATAGCGGAAAGGGCGGCAGCGGTTACACCAGCGGATGTACAGTGAGCCCGGAGGAAACCGGGTTTGCATTCACCGGAGCCGCTCAAGGGGCGGTGTTTCGCGTTACCGCGGACGGCGGAACGGTCAAAGCGTTGACCCTCGTCTCCGGCGGCAGCGGCTATCTGACCGCAAAATATGTTGCAGCAACCAATGGAACCTGCACCGGCTCCGGCTTGATCATCAAGCTGCAGGTGGCCGACTGTGGCCTTCGCCTCAACGGCAGCGGAGCCATTGAGACCGGCGCCGTGGGCGCAGGGGCCACAACCTTCTTGATCGGTCCGTCGAGCAACCACTCGGGGTTTGTCGTCGACTCGCTCTTCTGCACCGACGAAGAAGGCGGATACGTGCGCCAGGAAGGTGGACTGAAGGCGATGAACTTTTCGCCCGGCGCAATGGCGGTCGCCGGCGCCGCGCATATTCGCCCCGTCGTTGATCACGCGCAATTCAATCTGCTCGAGTCATCCACCATTCACGATGATGGCGTGCGTATCGATGGCGCCTGCTGCGGAGCAAATTTTTATAGTCTCCACGCCAACAATGGAAACAAGCCCGGCGCCGGTTATCCCATCGTCATTGGCGCCGGCGGCATCATTCAGAATGCGTGCACCACGCGCGGAAGCGACATCATCACCGCTCCCTACGCCCACTTCACTGCCGTCTATCTTGGAGACACGGTGAGCGCCGGCGTGAAGGGCGGCGCCAGTAACTTCCCGCCGGGCACGCTGATCGTCACGCGCATCAACAGCCTGACCAGCATTACCGTGAGCGCCAAGGCGACCGTGACCAACAGCGATAACCCGGCATGCATCACGCCGGCGTTAAGCGGCGGCACCGGGCTCACGCTACGGATGTCTGATTTCTCCATTGGCGCTTCAACTGCGGTTTCGTTCTATCATCCAGTCTCCAACGCTCCGCCGCCGGGGCTGCAGAACATCCTCATCACCGGCAGTGTTGACGGGCTCTCGATGCTGGGAGCGTATATCGAATCCAATGCCGCGCTGGACGACCGCACCTCGCAGGTCTATATCGGCTATCCGGCGGCTCACGTCAATTTCTATAACCTCTATGTCCCCGGACCGCAACATCGCGGCACCAAGTATGGCATCGAGTCGGACACGCCTGCGGGCTGGTGCGTGTTCGGCGGCCTCTCGTTCACTGGTCTGCTCGACCAGGGTGTACTGGTTCCGCCGCCGGCCAGCGGCAACCTGGTGTACTGCAAGGGAGGGTTCCAGGGCGCTGCCAGCAGCTCAGCTACTGCTCAGCGGGTATTGGCCGGGGCTTGCACCGGCACGGCTCCGTCAGGAGCCTCCAATCTGGCCGTGTATCCATTTGGCGCCAGCTCGGCTTCCTGCTCTTCCACGCTGAATTCTCAGTTCGGCGCGCTCATGCCTGCGGCAGGCACGGTCAGCGGACTCGCGGTGCGCTGCGGAAGCACCGGGTCAAGCGGCACCAGCGGCGCATTCAAAATTGTGGACTTTCCGAACGGCGGCGGCGCACCAAGACAGACCGGAGTCAGCGTCACCTACGGCACAACGCCGGCGCAGTCCGTAGTCCGCGACACGGCCCACTCGTTCTCCTACCAGGCCGGCGATCTGCTGGTTGTCGAGTATTCCACATCGCCGGCAGAGACGCTCGCCAATTGCTCGGCGAGCTTCGTCTATTAGCCATTCTGCGTCGGCCGCGGCCTGAGATCAATGCAGCGGCCGCTGCGACGAGAAAGCAGTAGCTCTTCTGGTGACCGCCCGCGCTTGCACTGGCATAGCCGCGCCCGGGGAAGGTATTCTGAAAGTGCATGATCCAATCGATCGCAGGCAGAACACTCTCGTCACGGTGGCCAGTCCTTTGACCGGCGCGCGCTGGGGAGCCGGATTTGCCGCTGTAGGCCGTTTTGTTGCGGAGGTTGAAGCCGCCGCCGGGGGAGCGGGCCAGTTGCGTCCCGGATATGTGCTGGCTGGCGACGAAGTGTTTCTCCTCGACCGCTGTCGCGCTGCCGTGCTCAAGGCCTTTGTCCCTCCCGACCTGCGCGATTTTTGCTTGTCGGACCTCGATCTCAACAGTACATCGATCTTCGAAGTGCTCGACCGCGCGCAGACGCCTTCTCTCATGGCGCCGTTCCAGGTAATCTTTATTCGCAACGTGCGCCAGCTCTACACGCGCGGCGCGAAAAAAGAAGAGTTTGCTGCGCTCGATCGCTACTTTCGCTCGCCCAATCCCCAGGCGCTGCTGATTTTTGTCGCTGACTTTCTGCGTATCCCCTCCGACATCCGGCGCATGGATATGGATGACAAGAACCGCTTCGAACGGCTTCGCGAAACGCTGGGCGAGCATTGCGGCATCATCGAGCTGGCCCGCGTCAACGAGGACGACGCGATGCGCTGGACCGTGGCCACCGCGCAGGAGGCCGGCGTGCGCATGGAGCCCGACGCCTCGCGCGAACTGGTCGATGCGCTGGGCGCGGACATGATGATGATCGCTTCTGAGCTCGAAAAGCTGATGCTCTACACCCTGGGCCGCGGCCGCATCACGCTCGGCGACGTGGAGACCATGGTGCTGGGCGCCAAGCAGCGCTCGCTCTACGAGCTCACTGACGCTATCAGCGCGCACGATCGCGCGCGCGCGCTTGCGCTGCTGCATGGCCTCTTGAATAGCTCGGATGCCGGCGAAGACGCGGCCATCGGCCACCTCTACATGCTGGCGCGCACGTTCCGCCAGATGCTGGTGATCCTGGAGAAAAATGTGCGCGACTCGCGCGCCATCTGGCAGGCGCTATGGCAGGGCTTCCGCATGCCGCCGTTTGCCGCGGACGATCTGATCCGCCAGGCTCGCCGCTACAAGAGCCGCCGCGCGCTCACCCACGCGCTCCGCCTGGTTGCACGCGCCGACCTGGAGCTGCGTTCCTCACCGCCCGACAAGCGGCTCGTGCTCGAGCGGCTTGTGTATGAGCTCGCCTCCGAGCCCAAAGCCGCGCCATCGCTGTTTGCCGTGCAGCTCTCCTTCGAGGTGTAAGTTCCGAGTTACTTGACGCTCTCGTCCAAGACAGGATGGGCAAGGAACTGAACGATGGGGTCGGCCTTGCCGTCGAGGTCGAAGATCACAATCTCGTTCTCGCCCCTTTTCAGCCAAGGTGCGGGCAGATACAGCGTCCCTTGCGGGCCAATATCCCAGAACCTGCCCAGCGCCTGTCCATTGACAAACACCTCGCCTTTGCCCAGTGCGCGCATGTCAAGGAATGTGTCCGCGGGCTCATCCACATGAAATCGCGCCTGGTAGAAACAGGCTCCCGTGCATGGGGTCGAGTTATAAGAATGCGAAGCCACGTTCTGCATAGGCAGTGGATAGATCTGCCAGCCGGTCAACGGCGTGCCCGCCAGAGTTACCTGGTGCGTAATCCCGGCGCGCTCGAACTGTAACTGGCGTCCAAAGTTCACCCGTCCGGAATTTTCGACAAGTATGTCCAGCCGGGTGTTATCGTGCGTTATGTTGATCGGCAGGGAAGACTGGTCCAGTCGGCGGTCGAGCGTGCCCGCCTCCTCCCCATTCAGATAGATTCGCGCATAACTGTGGAGCTCATCCAGCTTCAAATCGCCGCTCTGCGCCTTGGCAATGTTCGTTCGGTACAGAATATAGCCGTAACTCTGGCCGACGTCTTCCATGGATAGGATCTGGGATGATGTTATCGGTTGTGGCAGCGTGCCCCAGAGGGAAGCAGCCTGCGTAAATTCAACTTCATGGAGTTTGTGCGGAACAATCGGCGCCGGGGGATCGGGAGGTGTAACTCCAGTAACTTTTCGGATAACATCGCGAAAGAGGAAGAACTTCTGCCGAAGTTCGCCGCTTTCGCTTACAGGCACATCGTAGTCATAACTGGTAACATCGGGCCCATACTTTCCAGTGTGGATATTCGCGCCATTCATCCAGCCAAAGCTTGTTCCGCCATGAAACATGTACAGGTTGACCGAGTAGCCCTGCCCCAGCATCCACGCCAGTTCCTTCGCTTCGGCGGGCGCATCTGAAGTGTTATGTTTCTCGCCCCAGCGGTCATACCATCCGTCCCAGTACTCTCCGCACATGCGCGGCGCATTCGGCCGCAGCTTCGCCAACTTGGCAAACTCCGTCTTGGCATCACCGGTGCCGAAGTTGATCACCGCGGGCAGCTCGGGCAACGAGCCATTGGGCAACTGATCAGCGCCGTCGGCGGTGTAGAGCATTGCACGCGTGAAGCCGGAGTCAAGCAGCAGCTGGTGGATCTGCTCCATGTACTGGTGGTCTGCTCCAAACGATCCGTATTCGTTCTCCACCTGGACGGCAATAATTGGCCCGCCACTTGCGCTTTGCAGTGGCGCCAACTCCTTACCCAGCCGATGCAGCCAGCGAGTCGTCGCAGCGATGAATGCGGGATTTGACGTGCGCACTTCCATGCCCGGGTCTTTCAACAGCCAAGCCGGATAGCCGCCGAAGTCCCACTCCGCGCACACATAGGGGCCGGGCCGCAAAATCACGAACAGGCCCTCCTGCTGCGCCTCGCGAACAAACTCCGCGATGTCGTTCTGGCCGGAAAAATCAAACTTGCCCGGCTCCGCTTCATGCTCGTTCCAGAAGACGTAGGTCTCCACGGTGTTGAGGCCCATGGCGCGCGCCTTGCGCAGCCGGTCGCGCCAATAAGCACGCGGCACGCGCGCGGAATGAATGGCCCCGGAGATGATCTGGAACGGCATGCCATCGAGTTCAAAGTGATTGCCAACGGCCTTGAGCACGTGGGCTCCTTGCGGCGTGGGTGCCTGTGCATTGCCATGGCGCGGCGCTGAGGCAAACAGTAGGGGCAGAAGGAGCGTGAGGGTAATGTGCATGCGAAACAGTTTCATAGGTAACCAATCCTGGGCAGTTAATTTCCGGATGGCGCGCCGCGCGGATGACTCCGGCACCAGGCATCAGGGCTGTGGTTGAACGTCCAGCGTGAGCACCTGGAAGGGTGCGAGCTTAAATGTGTGTGGCTGGCCCGCGACCAGCTTAACCGCGGACTGCTGTGAATCCGCGGCCCACGGGCTGTGCGCGCTGAACCGCTGTGCCGCTTCGGAGGGCAGCTCGAAGGCCTGTGCCGGATCGAGCGTGATCTGCTGCGCCTGCGCGCTCGGATTGCGCAGCGTAAGAATTGCGTGTTGCGGTGACCACGCGGCCCAGCCATACACTTCCAGCCATTGCGGATCGCCACCCACCCAGTGCGTGTCCACCAGCGTCGCAGCGTTCGCGCGGGACCACTTCGCCGCCTCGGCCAGCACGTCCCAGTCAGCTTTCGTCAGCAGAGAAGGCGTGATGTACATCTCCTGCAACTGCGTGCCGGTGCCAAAATAGGAGCGCACTTCGTTTGCAAAATCCTCGTCCGATGCCGTTGACAGATGCGGCGCCTGCTGCGCGAAAACAATGCCGTGCAGCATGAGCGAGTTGAGCGGAAACAGCCGCCCTCGCTCGACGATGTTTTCATAGGTAGCGCCGTCGCGATACGTGATCCAGCGCTCGCGATCCGTGCCCACGCCGGCAAACTCTGTGTCGTCACCACCGCGCCAGATCGAGTCGGCATAAAACAGCCAGAAGGGCGAAGGCCATGTGCCCGTGGTCAGGTTCACATACAGGTCGGGCTTCAACTGGCGCAGGTCGCCGATCAGGTGAATGGCCGCATCGAAATCTGAACTGAAGGCGCTGCCCTTCACCACCTGGTCCACGTTGCCGGTGCCGTCGAACTTGAACTGATTCACGTCATACTGCGTCACCATGTCGCTCACGGCTTTGTGAAACAGCGCATAATACCTGGGCCCGGAGAGCGCCAGTCCATCATCCACAATCTCGTAGCCGTCGCGTTTTGCCGTGGCCACGCGCGCCAGCTTCGCCGCCTCGTAGCCACCCCACGGAGAGAGCCACACGCCCGGTGCGGTGCCATACGCGGCGGCGGCCTTGGTCAGCGGCGCAAAACCGTCTTTGAAGTCGGGACGAATCTTCCACAGATCATTGGTGTCGTCCCAGCCATCGTCAAACAGGAACGAGTCCAGGGTCACACCGCGCTTCTTATTCAGCTCGTCGCCGATGGCGTGGATGCGATCGACAGCTTCCTGCTGTGTGTAGGGGTTGTTGTAGCCAATGTCGAACCAGCTGTTGTAGTGCAGAAAGCTGCGGTATGGGTGCGCACGCTCGCGCTCGATATAGGTGAGGAACGCGCGCCGCATCTGCCCAGCCGGAGCCACGCCCACCACCGATGAAAACTCCGCCGTCTGACCGGCAGCGATGGGCACGCCGCTATCGAGTTCGCTTACTCCGCGGTCACCCACTACGCTGCTGATGGCGAGCGGCGATTCAAAACCAAGAAAGAAGTTGCCGTCCACCAGCGGCGATCCCTTCACGCTTCCGGCAACAGAGACGCCGGGAGCCCGCACATCGATCATCGCCACGCTGCTCAACGGCAGCTGTGCGTTGCCGGCGCTGACGGTCAGCGTCTGCCGGATGTAGTGCGAACCCTGGCGCAGCGTGATGGCCCATTCAGCCTTGAATCCGCCAGATGGATCGGCCAGAGGATAGTGAATCGTCACGCCGGCCAGCCGGTCGGCCGCGCGTGAGGCCGCTGGGTTTGGCGTCAGCCGCTCCACGGTGGCGCTCCCGGTGACGCGCAGGTCCGAGGCGCGCACCACTCCCGCGCCCTTCAGCTCAATCGAGAACGGCTCGTCCAGCGTGAGAGACGCATTTGCTGCTCCGGCCGGCGGCTGTTTGTCGCGGATCGTGACCGGTCCCAACCGCCCATCACGGATCTTCCACGTAGCAGCGATGCTGCGATTCTCAAGCGTGCCGCCCGCGCCTTCGTTCAACAGGACGACCGGATCGCCGGGCGCACGTCCGGGCGCGTTCTGTGCGGAAGCCGCGCGCGGGCCAGGGGCAGAGAGCCATGCGATCAAGAAAAATGAAGTCAAAATTGCACGAGATTGCGCCAGCCGGACTCCCACTTGTCCCTCCTCTTGCAGGGATCAGTGTATCTGACTTGCGCATGGAATCCGTCACCGGATGCCCGCAGACCGCGATCGGCAGCCGCGGGCAGTCGATTGATGACGGCGCGGGATCAATGTATCCCGTGCTCGTTAAGCCACTGGCTATATTCGTGATCCTCTTTTTGGATGTGGTTGGTGAGCCAGTCGCGGAGGAAGTTAATCAGATGAAGGTTGAGCGTGATCTCTCCGCGTTTGAAGCGCGCCGAGTAGTCCTCGACCTGCTTCAATAAATCGGCGTGCAGTTTGCGATGCGCCGCCAGACCCGGGTATTTCGATGCAGTGAGCATTCCTTCTTCCGCCGTGAAATGCGTACGGGTGTAGTCGACCAGCTTGGTCAACAGCGGCCCGGTCATCGTCTGCGCCTGGCCCTTCATCATCGCGCCATGCAGATCGTTCAAAATGTCAAACAACACCGAGTGCTGCCCGTCGAGTGACTTTACTCCTACCGAGTACTTCGTATTCCATGCCAAGAGTGCCATTGATCTTCTCCTGTGGAGTTGTCCCGCAGCTTCGCTTATCGGATGAGCAGGCGAAAACATGAGCTGGACTGAGCCGTGTCCGGTGCAGTCCTGTTGAGCTTGAGCGCGCGCCGGCATCCTAGTCGATGCCATGCGCGTTGAGCCACGGCCCGTACTCCTGATCGGGCCCTTCAATGTGCTCGAGGAACCAGTCGCGCAGGTAAGGGAGCAGCTGATGCATTTCCACAACCTCTCCATATTGCAGCCGGTGCGCTGCCTCCATGCCCTGCGCCAGCAGCGAGTGGTGCAGGTGGCGATGGGCGGCCAGTCCGGGGAATCCGGTCTGTTCCATCAATTGCTCTTCGCTGGCAAAGTGCATCCGCGCAAACTCGATCAGCTGGTCCAGCAGCTGGCTCACCTGCTCCCGGCTCCCGCCGCGTACCAGCGCCAGTCGCAACTCGTTCATCGCGTCCATCAGGATGCCGTGCTGATCGTCCATGGCGCGGACGCCCACGCGGCAGGCGTGGTTCCAGGTAAGTAAACTCACATGAGCCTCCGCTTCTGTTAGCGCTTCTTCATTGCTCCAGCCCTTATCGGTGAAGAAACACTCATGCAGTAGCCCAAACTTGCCGCCTCCGGTGACCAAGGTTTGGAAGGTCCGGGAATTGTCGGTTTCGCCTACTCCAGAATCACTTCCGGCTCGGTCACCGATCCTGCCGGGTGTGCGCGCGTGGTCAAGGTCACGGCCGCGGCCAGAATCAGCGCGCCGCCTGCCCACGCATACGGCCCCAGGTGCTCGCCCAGCAATCGCACGCCCAGGTAAGAGCCCAGCGCCGGCTCAATGTTCAGGAAGACCCCGGCGCGCGAAGCCGGCACGTGGTGGATGCCCCAGTTCCACAACAGGGTCGTGGTCGCCGTGCAGAATAAGCCGCTCACCGCCAGCGCAACCCACGCCGTCGCGCTCACGTGTGCGATTGGAAGCCCCGCATAGCTCTGATGCGTCCATGGCGTCAGCAGCGGATTCAGCATCCACGGCCCCAGCACCACCACTGTCAGCATCGCCGTGCCCGCCAGAATCGAGTACGACGTCACCACCGGCGCGCTGTGGGTTTCCATCAACTTTTTGCTCAGCAGAATCCACGCCAGCGCCGTCACCAGCGAGGCCACCACCAGCAGGTCGCCGGCCAGTGAAGGCTCTCCATGCGTCGCCGGTCCGCGGCTTCCGCCCAGCACAATCAGCGCCGCGCCCGCTGTTGACCCGGCCAGCGCCAGCCAGCCCACCCAGTCCAGCCGTTCCTCTGCAAAAAGCGCCGCCGCCGCAGCCAGCAGCACCGGCATGGACCCTACCATCAGCGCCGCATGGCTTACCGTGGTCAGCGCCAGCCCGTGGAATTGCAGCAGAAACTGGATCGGAATCCCAAACGCCGCGGAGATCAGCAGCGTCCGTGTCTCACCCGCCGTCAGCCGGAACCGTTTGCGATTGGCCGCAACCAGCGGCAGCACACCCACTGAGGCAAACAGGAACCGGTAGAGCACCATGTGCTCCACGCTCATTTCGTTCAGCGCCAGCCGTCCCCAATAAAACCCCGTGCCCCACAGCGCCCCGGCCAGCGCGCAGGCTCCATAGCCCAGGAGGGCGATTCTGCGGCTGATTGTCCCCTGCGACTGCATCCTACTCTACTGTCGCACACGGCAAAGACCGCTGGCTCTTGCCCAAAACCGCGCTCGATAGGCGAGAATAGGGAGCAATGTTGAAGAGGGCACGATTCCAGTCGGGCCGGCCCGGCCCTGCATGCGTCGCGAAGCTGTTTCCCGCCCCGCTGGCCGCGGTGGCGCTGAGCCTGTCCGTGCTTGCCCTGTGCGCGCCCCACGCCGCGCAGGCGCAGGGCAGCGCCGCCTTTCCCGCCGACCCGCGGTCGCAGCACAACCACCGCGAGCGTCCCCTGCCCGACCGCCTGCCCGACAAGCCCAGCATCCCGCCTTCGTTCCGCATTCCCATCGCGGCGCTCGGCTTTTCCGCTCCCGGCGCCCTCTACCTGGGCCAGCGCAACACCATGGCCTCGCTCGACTTCATCGGCGAAGACCGGCTCCTGTTCACCTTCCGCGTGCCCGGCCTCATGCACCGCGACGCGGGCGAAAGCGAAACCAATTACGAGCGCCAGATCCGCGCCGTCGTGCTCGCCCTGCCCGCCGGCACCGTTACTGCCGAGGCGCTCTGGACCGTCCACGACCGCGTCCGCTACCTGTGGATGCTCAACGACGGCCACTTCCTGCTCCGCGACCGCGACGGCCTCTCCCAGGGCGACGCTGCGCTCAACCTCAAGCCCACCCTGCGCTTCCCAGGGCCACTGGTGTGGATGGAGATGGACCCCTCGCAGCAGTTCCTGGTCACCAACTCTCGCGAGCCGGCTGCCGCTCCCGAGCGCACCGGCGATGTGCCCAGCCCGCAAAGCGCGCAGACTCACCTCTCTGTCGATGGCCAGGCGCCGGGCGTGCCCGACATGGTGGTCCGCATCCTCGAGCGCTCCTCCGGCCAGGTCAAGCTGGTCAGCCGCACCCGCTCCTCCGTCCACCTGCCCATCAACTCGGAAGGCTATCTCGAGAGCCTGCGCGGCGACGGCGAGCAGTGGCTGCTCAATCTCAATTTCTTCTCCGGAGGCAGCAAAATTCTCGGCCGCGTGACGTCCACCTGCTCGCCCAGCTACGACTTCATCGCCCAGCGCGAGCTGCTGGTCACCGCCTGCGTCGGCCTGGGCGGCAACCACAAGCTCGTTGCTCTCACCACTGACGGCCGCCGCCTGTGGGAGACGGAAACCTCCCCGCAGGCCATCTGGCCGCTCCTGGTCATCTCTCCCGACAGCTCCCGGCTGGCGCGCGAAACCCTCGCCGTCAACCACGCCATCAACGCCTACTCGCCGCTCGACTCCGACGACATCAAGGGCCAACTGGTCCGTGTCTTCGACTCCGCCACCGGCAAGGTCGCCCTTGAAACTGCGGCCAGCCCCGCGCTCGACGCCGGCGGCAACGTCGCCATCTCCCCCAGTGGCCGCCGCGTCGCCGTCATCAACTCCGGCGCCATTGAGGTCTTCGACCTGCCCGCGCCGCCCGTGCTCACCGCGCCACCCGCCCTCCCGCCAACCATCCAGGCCGCCCACTGAGCGTCATCGCTCCCCGGTTGGCTCCGGCCACTCTCAGCTCGCCAGTGCGTTGTCCGAAGCACGCAGTGCGCAACGGGGTTCCTGTTTCTCGAGGGATTCAGGAACCCCGTCACTGCCAGGCCCGACAGTGTGGCGCGCCATTCATGTTGCGCAAGCCTTAAAAAAAACCTGAGCAAGACTGCTCAATTCGTGATTCTTTACTAAACTAGGGGAAATCTTCATTTCACCGCGGTAGAACGATATGGTCCAACAGTGCTTTGTCAGGAAAGGTTCGGATCCTCCCGCTTGCGCCGTTCACAACGTGCCACTCAAGCGGCAAGATAGTTCCCAGAACTCTGTTACCGCCTGGTTCGGGGATTTCACTTTCCTAGTGTGTCCCGTTAGTGGCCAGGTAGTCGACGCTCCGGAGAATCGCGGGTAGGCCTTCGAGCAGCCGGGTGGTCTCATCTGGCCAACCCAAAAGCCGGGGGACCCACAGCCAAATCTGCCGCTCTCACCAGGTCGATCAGGCCTCGCTGCCGGAGTCCCCCGCGAATCCCTCAACCGGTCTTGGACTCTTGAAGGCTGATCCGCCCCGGCATCTCGAACCGCTTGTGGCCACGCAGTTTGCAGGGCTTCCCTCGTCGAGTCCAGTGATCGCTTGATGTGTAGATTTGATCACCAGAGTGAGGCCCCAGGGTGAGAAACTTTCCGGGCCGGGACATTGCGCCTCGAGCGCAGCAGGCAACCGGCTGCCTGGCGGCGCAGGAACTTTCTGACCCATGGAGAAACGATGACGGGAAACAAGCACAACCCCGAGGGAAACAGCAGCGACAGCGGTGAGCCCGATCCCGGACCCTATTGGCGGCGCATGCACCGCGACTGGCGTTTCTGGGTCGGCGCATTGCTCATGGCCGGCGCCCTCGCCGTCTATGTGCTCAGCGGCGACCTGGCCTGGGTGCCAATCGCGCATCGTTAAGAACAGCCTGTGGCGGCGCAGTGCCGCGGCGACGCTGCGCAACCCAGGGGGGCGGCCGGGTGACCATCAAATCGAGACCGTGTAAACTGGGCGACGGGAGATTCTTTCTTGTCCACGGCCGTCCTCCACTACACTGCTGCGGCGGCTACCGACCGCGGCCGCAAGCGCCCCTCCAACGAGGATGCGTTCGGTTTTTCCGTGGAGCATGGCGTCTACCTGGTCTGCGACGGCATGGGCGGCGCGGCTGCCGGCGAGGTGGCCAGCTCGCTGGCCGTCGATGAGATGCTCCGTTTGCTGAGCGCCGGCGCGGAGCGGCAGGCCGCACCGATGCCGCTGCTGGCCGAGCAGGCCATCGGCGCCGCCAACGAGGCCATCTTCTCCCGCTCGCAGCGCAACTACAAGCTCAGCGGAATGGGCACCACGCTGGTGGGACTCATCGCGGAGCAGCGCAGCGCCTGGGTACTCAACGTCGGCGACAGCCGATGTTACCGCCTGCGCGCCCGCACGCTGGAACAAATCACCCACGACCATTCTCTGGTGGAGGAGCAGGTGCGCCTGGGCCGCATGACTCGCCTTGAAGCCCTGCGCTCGCCGCTGCGCAACGTCATCACCCGCGCGCTGGGCACGCAGAGCCGCGTGTCTCCCGATATCTTTGAGCTCGACGCCGAGCCAGGTGACCTGTTCCTGCTCTGTTCCGACGGCCTGACCCGTGAGCTGACCGATCCGCTGATCGAATCGTTGATGCGCACCGACCTGCCTCTCGATCAGCTCTGCGCCCGGCTCGTCGAAGCCGCCAAAAAAGCCGGCGGCCGCGACAACATCACCTGCATTTTGGTTCGCGCCAGCGAGTAGTCGCTTCTCACCAATCCAAAACTGCCTTATGCATCCGGCTCACAAGCGCCGCGACGAGTCGCGAACCACGAGCGTCGGCGTCAGCAGCAGAGTCCTGCGGCGCACCGGGCTCTTCGCATGCACCAGCGCCAGCGCCAGCTCCGCCGCATGCCTGCCGATTGCCGCGCTGTCCTGGTCGATCGAGCTCAGTGGGACGCGCAGAAAATCCGAGTAGAGCACATTGCCGCAGCCCACCACGGCAATGTCGTCGGGGATGCGCAGCCCGGCGTCGAGAATGGCGCGCATCGCGCCCAGGGCAATCGGATCGTTGAAGCAGAAGATCCCATCCGGAATGCGCTTCAGGCCGAGCAGCCTGCGCGTGGCCTCATAGCCGCCCGGCGCGCCGCGGTCATCGCCCGAAGCGCCGATGGAAACAATGTGCCCCGCGAGCGGCGCCCGGCTCGCCGCCGCAAGTGCCTGGCGGAAGCCCGCAAGCCGACCCAGCGCGGTGCTGGTTTCCGGACCGCGAATGTGCGCGATGCGCCTGCACCCTTGTTCAATTAAGTGCCGCGTTGCCAGCAGCCCTGCGGTCTCGTCGTCCACGCCCACAAAGTTCGCGGCCAGCCCCGCAAAGCGACGGTCGATCAGGATGTAGGGAGTCTGCCGCCTTTCAATGCGGCGAAAGGTTTCCACGGAATCCTGCGCCGAGGCGATCAGCAGCGCATCCACGCGCCGCGCCAGCAGCTGCTCAATCTCTTGCCGCTCCAGTTCGGGGTCTTCTTCTGAAGATGTGATGATCAGGCTGTAGCCCCGGCCGCGAATCGCAGCCGAGATGGCCTTGGCCACGTGCGCGAAAAACGGATGCAGCAGATCGGGCACCACCAGCCCAATCGTAGAACTGCGCCCGGTAATTAGTGCCCGCGCCGCAAAATTTGGCTGGTAGTGGAGCGCTTCCATGCGCTTGAGCACGCGCTCGCGCGTGGCCTCGGCAATGTCCGGGTGCCCGCGCAGCGCCTTGGAGATGGTCACGGTGGACAGGCCCATGTCGTGCGCAATGTCTTTCATGCGCACCGGTGCAGCCTTGCGCGTCTTCAGCTGCGGATTGGCGCCGCCCGGCGGAGTCTTCATGGTCGCCCTTTACCGATAACTATATCCTGCCGCCGGGGTTTTCCTGTTGACACCCCCGGGCCGCAGGCGTATTCTTCGCTGATCATAGTTACCGATAACTATCTCACCGTGGGGAGCTGAAACGGAGAGCTGAAATGGGCAATGGAATCCACATCGCGGCGGCCGCAATCGATCCCGCATCGGTCCCGCGGCGACGGCTCTCGACCGGGGCCGTTATGCCGGCCATCGGCCTCGGTACGTTTGGCTCCGACCACGTTTCCCCCGCGCAGGTGGCCGACGCGGTGCGCGGCGCTGCCGCGGCCGGCTACCGCCACTTCGACTGCGCCTCGGTCTACGGCAATGAGCCGGAAGTGGGCGCGGCGCTTCAGGACATCCTCGCCGGCGGCGTCAAGCGGGAAGATATGTGGATTACTTCGAAGCTTTGGAACGACAAGCATAGCGAAGACGACGTGATCGCATCCTGCCGCAAATCGCTCGCTGAGCTCGGGCTCGATTACCTCGATCTCTACCTCGTGCACTGGCCCTTTCCCAACTTCCACCCGCCCCACTGCGACGTTTCCTCGCGCAGTGCCGATGCCAAGCCTTACATCCACGCCAGCTACATGAAGACCTGGCGCAGGATGGAAGAGCTTGTCGATCTCGGCCTGGTGCGGCACATCGGCACCTCCAACATGACCATCCCCAAACTCAGGCTTCTGCTCGCCGACGCGCGCATCAAGCCCGCGGCAAACGAGATGGAGTTGCACCCGCACTTTCAGCAGCCGGATATGTTTCGGTTTGTCGTCGAGCGCGGCATTCAACCCATCGGCTATTGCCCCATCGGCTCGCCCGGCCGCCCCGAGCGCGACCGCACGCCGCAGGACACCGCGCCCACCGAGGATCCGGTGATCATCGAGATCGCACGCCGCCACGGCATACATCCCGCCGTGGTCTGCATCAAGTGGGCGGTGCAGCGCGGGCAGACGCCGATTCCGTTTTCCATCAACAACTATCGCGCCAACCTCGCGGGCGTCGTCGGCGATCCGCTCAGCGGCGAAGAGATGCGGCAGATCGCGGCACTCGATCGCAACTGCCGCTTGATCAAAGGCCAGGTTTTTCTTTGGAAAGACGGCCAGACATGGGAAGACCTGTGGGACATGAACGGCGAGATCACGCCGCCGTAGTATTGGCTCCGTTCTGCTTGAACCCGTACTGAAACAGTGCAACCGCACCAGGAGAATCGAACGATGAGCCAGACCATGACCGCGGCGTTTCTGCCTGGCGACAGCACGGTTGAGATGCGCACCGTGCCGGTGCCGTCGCCCGGTCACGGAGAGGTGTTGCTACGCGTCAAGGCCTCCACCATCTGCGGGTCGGACATTCGCTGCATCTATCACGAGCATCTCGGCAAAGGTCCCGAGGGCTATCAGGGCGTGATCGCCGGCCATGAGCCATGTGGGCAGATCGTCGCTGCTGGCGTGGGTTGCAGGCGATTCAAGACCGGCGACCGCGTGATCGTCTACCACATCTCCGGCTGCGGCGTGTGCAACGATTGCCGCCGCGGGTACATGATCTCCTGCACAAGCGAGCGGTACCGCCGCGCCTACGGATGGCAGCGCGACGGCGGCATGGCCGAGTACATGATCGCCGAAGAGAAAGACCTGATCGCGCTGCCCGATGAGCTCTCTTATGCCGATGGCGCGCAGGTGGCGTGCGGCTTCGGCACAGTGTATGAAGGCCTGACCAAGATCGGCATCGACGGCAACTGCGCCGTGCTCGTCACCGGCCTTGGCCCGGTTGGATTGGCCGCCGGCGCCCTCGCGCGCAAGCTGGGCGCAAACAGAATCATCGGCATCGATATCGTCGCCGAGCGAATGCAGATCGCGCTTGACCTCGGCCTCTGCGATGCAGTGCTCGCCTCGGGGCCGGACAACGTCGCCGAAGTGAAGGCGCTCACCGGAGGCTTTGGCGTGGAGCGCGCAGTCGATTGCTCAGCCAATGCAGCAGCGCGCTCCACGGCCATTCGCGCCACGCGCAAATGGGGCAAGATCGTCTTCCTTGGCGAGGGCGGAACGGTCGAGATCAATCCTTCACCCGACATGATCCACGATCAGAAAACATTGTATGGATCGTGGGTCACTTCGACGTGGCTGATGGAAGAGCTGGTCGAGCGGCTGGTGCGCTGGCGCCTGCATCCAGCCGACATCATCACGCACCGGTTTCCGCTGGAGCGCGCCGGCGAAGCCTACGCGTTGATGGCCTCGGGCAAGTGCGGCAAGGTTGCAGTCTGTGCAGATGAAGAATTGAGATAGCCTTCGAACAAGAAAGATCTATGAGCGACTCGCTGCACAATACGATCGAGTGGCAAGACCGGCTGGATGCGCTCGTGCCCCTGTTCGGCCATCGCAACTGGATCGTCGTCGCCGACGCTGCATATCCTGCGCAGTCGCGTGCGGGCATTGAGACGATCGCTGCCGCAGCGGATCAGATCGATGTCCTGCGCACCGTTCTCCATGCAATCGAAAGCAGCAGTCATGTGCGCGCCAACATTTATCTGGATCATGAGTTGGAATTTGTTGCGGAGCAGATGGCTGCCGGAGTCACGCATTACAGAGATGAACTGCCCGTTCTGCTTCGGAGTGCGAACATAACCCGGCTTCTGCATGAAGAAATCATAGACAAACTCGATCAGGCCGCGCAGATGTTTCGCGTCCTCATTATCAAGACGCAATTGACCATCCCCTATACATCGGTCTTCTTTGAGCTCGATTGCGGTTACTGGGATGCGGATGCAGAACGGCGCTTGCGTTCGACCATTGCAGCCGCAGAGCCAAGACCAGCACCATAGCCGGCGAAAACCATCGCGCCGAGGCTTGAATCAACACGCAGCACGCACCCGGAAAGGAAGATGAGTCCAATGGCAGTGAATCGTCGCGAGGTACTTCAAATGTTGGGCGGTGCGTGCTCCGCGCTTGCCGTCTCCAAAGGCCTGCGGGCCCAGGCATCGCCCGGCACGGTCTACCTTCCCACGCGGAAGTCGCTTGAGGGTTACAGCATTCCGGACTGGTTTCGCGACGCCAAGTTTGGCATCTGGGCGCACTGGGGTCCGCAGTCGGCCATCGAGCGCGGCGACTGGTACGCGCGCAATATGTATATGCAGGGCTCGGACCAGAACCTCTACCACTGCGAGACGTACGGCCACCCGTCGAAGGTCGGATACAAAGACCTGGTGAACAACTGGAAGGCCGCGAAATGGGACCCCGATCACCTGATGAGCCTATACAGAAATGCCGGCGCAAAATACTTCTTCTCGATGGGCGTGCATCACGACAACTTCGACCTGTGGGACTCGAAGTACCAGCGCTGGAATGCCGTCAACATGGGCCCCAAGCGCGACGTCGTGGGCACCTGGCAGAAGGCAGCGCACAACCAGGGCCTGCGCTTCGGCGTCAGTGAGCACCTGTGGATCAGCTACAAGTGGTGGGCCACCAGTCACGGCTCGGATGCGACAGGATCGCTGGCGGGCGTGTCCTATGACGGGGTTGACCCGCAATATACCGACCTCTATCACGATTCCAATAGCGGCCGTTTCGGCGACCGGCTCGACTGGAACGACGACGACATTCCCGACGCGTGGAAGCGCCACTACGTCGATCGCATGACCGACCTGATCGACAAGTATCAGCCTGACCTGCTCTACACCGACGGTCATCTGCCCTTTGAAGACTACGGCCTGAAGGTGGTCTCGCATCTTTACAACGTGAGCGCGCAGGCCAACGGCGGGCGCGCTGAGTCCGTTTACACCAGCAAGGACGGCCTCGATTGCGAGATCGGCTCGTGCCTGCTCGATCACGAGCGCGGCGTCGCCGACGGCATCGCCAAGAATCCCTGGCAGACCGACACATGCATCGGCCAGTGGCACTACAATCGCGGCGAAAAATACAAGACCGCAAAGAAGGTGATCGACATGCTCACCGATATCGTGAGCAAGAACGGCAACCTGCTGCTCAACTTCCCGCTGCCCAATTCAGGCGAGCTGGACTTTGAAGAGATGGAGGTGCTCAACGGAATCACCGCGTGGATGACGGTGAACAGCGAGGGCATCCACGGCTCGCGGCCGTGGAAGATTTACGGCGAAGGCCCGGCGACGAAGGTGAAAATCGAGTCCGGCAACTTCAATGAGGACAAGCAGACCGATCTGACGGCCGAGGATATTCGCTTCACCGTCAAGGACAGCACGCTCTACGCCTTCGTGATGGGCCGGCCCCAAAAGGCCGCAGTAGTCAGCGCGCTCGGCTTGGCCAGCGACCAGGCACCGGGGCGCATTCGCAACGTGGAGTTGCTTGGCTACAAGGGCGACCTGAAGTGGAAGCAGGATGAATCGTCGCTCTGCGTCGAGATGCCTCAAGAAAAGCTCTCCGACATCGGCATCACGCTGAAGGTGGCGCTGGCATAGCCCTGGTCGACGCAGTAATCGCTGAAAGCTGAACGGCCGGAATGAGTTCGATGTTCATCGCATGTGCGATGCCCGTTGTACTCATTCCGGCCGTGCTTGTTTTGCACAGTCTGATCGCTGCCGCGTTCATCCAAAGCATGTACGATGAACAAAGACTGATGATGAAAGAAACAAGAAATCTCTCCCCGGAAATTCTCCTTCACATAGCTCAAACCCTCAATCTACCCATGCGCGGCATCGTTGCAGTGATCGAACTGCTCGACGATGGCGGAACCGTGCCCTTCATCGCCCGCTATCGCAAAGAGGCGACGGGCAATCTGGATGAAGTGCAGATCCGCGACATCGAAGAAAAGCTCGCCTACTTCCGCGACCTTGCCGATCGCCGCGAGACCATCCTCGCCTCCATCGCCGAGCAGGGCAAACTGACCGATGAGCTGAAGGAGCGCATTGAAGCCACGCTCGACAAGAACGAGCTCGAGGATCTCTATCTGCCCTACAAGCCCAAGCGCCGCACCAAGGCCACTATCGCGCGCGAAAAGGGCTTGGAGCCACTGGCGCGGTACCTGTGGGCGCAGCAGAGTTCCGTTCAGCCGTTGGAGACGTTTGCCGCGAGTTTTGTGCATGCAGAGCTGGGCGTGGCCACAGTGGCGGAGGCGCTCGAAGGCGCGCGCCACATTGTCGCCGAGTGGATCAGCGAACACGCCGATCTGCGCAAGGCGCTGCGTCAGCTTGTCTTCGACGAGGGTGTTGTGACCAGCCGCAAAGTGATGGACGCGGTCGACGAGCAGGAAAAGTTCAAGATGTACTACGAGTACAAGGAGCCGGTGAAGGCCATCCCCTCGCATCGCATGCTGGCCATCCGCCGCGGCGAGGGCGAGAACGTGCTTTACTTCCTCATTGACGTCGAGCCGGAGCGCGCTATCGGTATCATGCAGCGGCACGTACTCGGCCTGCGCGGCGACTGGACGCCGCAGCTTGAGCTGGCAATCGACGACGCCTGGAAGCGCTTGCTCAACTCTTCCATCCAGGGCGAGATTCGCCTCGAGTTGAAGAAGCGCTCGGACACTGAAGCCATCAAGGTCTTCCGCGACAATCTCTACAATCTTCTTCTCTCGCCGCCTGCCGGGCCCATCTCCGTTCTCGGCATTGATCCTGGGTTGCGCACCGGATGCAAGGTTGCCGTGGTCGATGAAACCGGCAAGCTGCTGGCGCACGACGTGCTCTATCTGCATACGTCGAAACACGGCAACGCCGAGGCCGCGCCCAAGCTCGAAGCTCTGCTGCGCAGGCACACCGTGCGCGCCATTGCCATCGGCAACGGCACGGCTTCGCGTGAGACCGATGCGTTTGTGCGCGACTTTCTGCGCGAAAAAGGAATCGCGGACATCTTCTCCGTCACAGTGAGCGAGTCGGGCGCAAGCGTCTACTCGGCCTCTGACGTGGCGCGCCAGGAGTTTCCCGATCTCGACCTCACCGTCCGCGGAGCCATCTCCATCGCGCGCAGACTGCAGGACCCGCTCTCGGAGCTTGTGAAGGTCGATCCCAAGTCGATCGGCGTGGGCCAGTATCAGCACGATGTGGACCAGCGCCAGCTGCAGGAGTCGCTCGAAACCGTGATCGAGAGCTGCGTGAACAAGGTGGGCGTCGACCTGAACACATCGTCGTGGACGCTGCTGCGCTTTGTCGCCGGCATCACCGAGCGCTCCGCGTTGAACATCGTCAGCCATCGCAATGAGAAGGGCAGCTTCCGCTCGCGCATGCAGGTGCTTGAGGTGCCGGGTATCGGCCCCAAGACATTCGAGCAAGCGGCCGGCTTTCTGCGCATCCGCAACGGGGACAATCCACTGGACATGACCGCCGTGCATCCGGAGTCGTACCCCGTTGTCGAGCAGATCGCGCTGCTGATCGGCGCTCCGGTGGAGCAGATCATCCAGCGGCCGGAGCTGCTCGAGCAGGTGGACAAGAGCCGCCTCTCTGCCGGTGCTTTCACCGTGAACGACATTCTCGCCGAGCTGCGCAAGCCGGGCCGCGATCCGCGTGACAAGTTTGTCGCGCCCAGCTTTCGCGAAGAGGTGAGGGAACTGGCCGACGTGCAGGCGGGCATGGTGCTTGAGGGCGTGGTCACAAACGTGACCAAGTTCGGAGCCTTCGTCGACATCGGCGTGCATCAGGATGGGCTGGTGCACATCAGTGAGCTCTCCAACCGCTATATCAAGGAGCCTTCGGAAGCGGTGAAGACGGGACAGATTGTGAAGGTGAAAGTGCTCAGCGTGGATTCAAAGGCAAAGCGCATCGCGCTTTCCATCAAGCAGCTCACCGCGCCTGCGGCGCGTCCGCCTGCGCGACCGGCAAAGTCCGCGCCAAAGCTCGAGCCTACGATGGATGAAAAGCTGGCCGCGCTCTCAACAAAGTGGAAGGTGCGATAACGGACAAGCATATTCTGGAATTGCGCGGCTGAGTACGGACGGAATCCGCCCGAGGTGAACGAGTGAAATTCGGTGTGAATCTGTTGATCTGGACGGCGAACTTCGATGCGTCGCATCTGCCGCTGTTTCCGCGCCTCCGCGCGGCTGGATTTGACGGCGTGGAAGTGCTCATGTTCAAGGGTCGAGACTTTGCCGCTGGCGCGCTGCGCAGCGGCCTGGCCGACACCGGCATGGAATCGACCATCTGCTCGGTGATGGTGGACGGGCTGAGCCTGATTGCCGACGACGCCGCCGTTCGTGCGAAAGCCGTGGAGCAGCTGCGCGAAAACATCGCTGTCACCGCAGAGGTGGGCGCGAAGATCATCGCCGGGCCCATGTATGCTCCTGTCGGCTATCTGGCGGGAAGGCGGCGCACCGAGGACGAGTGGAAGCGCGCAGTCGATTGCTGGCAGCAGCTCGGCCCGTGGCTCACACAGCATGACGTGGCCGCCGCAATCGAGCCGCTCAATCGCTTTGAGACTTTTTTCTTGAATACGGCCGGCGACGCGGTGCGCTTCTGCGATGAAGTCGGCCACCCAAACGTCGGCATTCTCTACGACACCTTCCATGCCAACATTGAGGAGAAGAGCATCGCCGACGGCGTACGCACGGTTGCGCGCCACCTCAAGCATCTGCACACCTGCGAAAACGACCGCGGCACACCGGGCAGCGGTCACGTGGAATGGGATGCGATATTTGAAGCGATCCGGGATACGGGCTACGACGGCTGGCTGACCATTGAGAGCTTTGGCGCGAACATTCCGGAGATCGCTGCAGCGGCAGCTATCTGGCGCGATCTGGCGGCCACGCCGGAAGCTGTGGCCTTCGATGGCATCGGCTTCCTGCGCGATATGGCCGGCAAGTATCCCAGCCGGCGATAGGCGGGCGCGTGCCGCGGCAAGGCGCAAGCACGACCGCTTCTGCTAAGCTGAACACGCTTGCCGGGAGACGGCGAAAGCGGGAGGCTTGTGATGAGATTTTCGAGCTGGATTGGTTGTTGTGTGTTGGGATTGACGGCGCTGGCGGCATCGGCGCAAATGGGAGCCAAAGACGCAAACGCGCCCGCGATTGGCAGCATGGCCACGCCGGCCGCAGCCTTTGACTCGCAGCTGAGCGTGATCGAGGGCGAGATCATGGGCGCGGTCAAGGCCATGCCGGCCGACAAGTTCGCTTTTGCACCCAGTGCAGGCATCTTTCAGCCGGGACAGAAGACCGAGTTCGCCACCGTACGCACCTTTGCACAGCAGGCCACGCACGTGGCAGAGGCCAACTACTTTTTCTATGGCATCGTGAGCGGCATCAAGCCTGACGTGGATGTGAAGGGGATCGAAAAGCTGACTGCCAAGGACGACGTGGTGGCCGCGCTGGCCGGTTCCTTTGCCTACGCGCACAAGGCCATCGCCACGCTCACTACGGCCAATTCATTCGAGGTGATCAAATCGCCCGAACCCGGATTCCAGACCCGGGGCACTCTGGCCTCGTTCGGCGTCGCGCATGCGTTTGACCACTACGGGCAGATGGTCGAGTATCTGCGTATGAACGGAATTGTTCCGCCCGCCAGCGCCAAGTAGCCACTGCGGTGGGCCAGCCACCTGCAGTGGGGCAGACGCTCGCTACCCGCTCGCAGGAGGTTCATCTCCTGCCATCGTTCGACCAGTTGGTTGCTTTCCCAGGTCCCTCCGCCGCGGCGGACGAGGGACCTGGGGCACCCGGCCAAGAGGGCACCCGGCGTCCCGATTCAGACCGGGGATGCGCTAATTTTTCATCATCGGAACACCAGGGGACTGCCCAGCCGTACCATTGCGCGCGTATGATTGCTGCGCCGCGGTCCCCGGGCGGTTTCCCGTTTTCTGGCTTCCCCTTTCATCCGTTGAGCGTCCATGTGCTCACCGGAGGCCCGAGACGGTCCATGCGCCCCGGAAGCACCCCGAACGGCCTATCTACGTGGAGGATTCAACATGGCGACAGCGACTGCACTGCATCCGGGCAAGCTCAGCGAGACGGTGAGCTTTCGCCCCCGTTATGGCAACTACATTGGCGGCCGGTGGGTAGAGCCCGCGTCCGGCCAATACTTTGAGAACATCACCCCGGTCACCGGCAAGGTCTTCTGCGAGATTCCCCGCTCCAACGCGCAGGATATTGACCGCGCGCTCGATGCGGCCCACGCCGCGCGCGCCGCCTGGGGACAGACCAGCCCCACGCACCGCGCCAACATCATGATCCAGATTGCCCAGCGCATGGAAGACAACCTGGAACTGCTGGCGCTGGCCGAGACCTGGGACAACGGCAAGCCCATCCGCGAGACCATGGCCGCCGATATTCCCCTGGCCATTGACCACTGGCGCTACTTTGCCGGCTGCATCCGCGCCCAGGAAGGCACCATTTCTGAGATCGACCACGACACGGTGGCCTATCACTTCCATGAGCCGCTCGGTGTGGTTGGCCAGATCATCCCCTGGAACTTCCCCATCCTGATGGCCACCTGGAAGGTCGCACCGGCCCTGGCTGCGGGCAATTGCGTGGTGCTCAAGCCCGCGGAGCAAACCCCGGCCAGCATTCTTGTCTGGGCAGAATTGGTTGGAGATCTGCTCCCCGCAGGGGTGCTCAACATCGTGAACGGCTTCGGTCTGGAAGCGGGCAAGCCGCTCGCCTCCAGCTCGCGCGTGGCCAAGATCGCCTTCACCGGCGAAACCACCACCGGCCGGCTCATCATGCAATACGCCAGCCAGAACCTGATTCCGGTCACCCTCGAGCTGGGCGGCAAGTCGCCCAACATCTTCTTCGCCGATGTACTCAATGAGGACGACGATTTCTTCGACAAGGCCATCGAGGGCTTCGTCATGTTCGCGCTCAACCAGGGCGAGGTCTGCACCTGCCCCAGCCGCGCGCTCATCCAGGAAAGCATCTACGACCGCTTCATGGAGCGCGCTCTGAAGCGCGTCGCGGCCATCAAGCAGGCCAGCCCGCTCGATCCCTCCACCATGCTCGGTGCGCAGGCATCGAGCGAGCAGCTCGAAAAAATTCTAAGCTACATCGACATCGGCAAGAAGGAAGGCGCCGAGGTGCTGACCGGCGGAAGCCGCGCGCACCTGGGCGGCGACCTCGAAGGCGGCTACTACATGCAGCCCACCGTCTTCAAAGGCCACAACAAGATGCGCATCTTCCAGGAGGAGATCTTCGGCCCGGTGGTCTCGGTAACCACCTTCAAGACCGAAGCCGACGCGCTGGAGATCGCCAACGACACGCTGTACGGTCTGGGCGCGGGCCTGTGGAGCCGCGACGCCAACCGCTGCTACCACCTCGGCCGCGGCATCCAGGCGGGTCGCGTGTGGGTCAACTGCTACCACGCGTATCCCGCGCACGCAGCCTTCGGCGGCTACAAGCAATCCGGCATTGGCCGCGAGACGCACTCGATGATGCTCGACCACTACCAGCAGACCAAGAACCTGCTGGTCAGCTACAGCCCCAAGAAGCTCGGCTTCTTCTAAAGGCAGGGAACAGGGAATAGGGAACAGGGAATGAAAGCCCGGTCCGGGCGCCCCATCCTTGGCATCCGCCGCGGCGAATACTTGTGCCAAGCGTGGGAGACCACGCGGACCGCGGCGAGCGGCCGGCGCAACGATTCATTCAGACGGGGCTCGCGCATTCGGCATCTTACCGGGGCAGAGGCGAGACTCATGACCCAGGAAGCAAAGCGAGCGAAGGTGGAGCGCGACGAACCATCTGAAGATGAATCCAAGAAGGATATTACGAACGATTCGCTGGGAACGGTCGATCCTGCCGACTCGACCGGGCTCGATTCGGATGAGCAGACGGGAAATGATCGACCCCGCAAGGAAAAAAGCGAGTAACACGTTTGCGTGTAGGTGAAACCATGCCCGATCTTCCGTCACAAGTCCTCGCCACCGACCTGGCCATCCACCTGACACGGGTCCTGCGCGAAAAACACGGCCCGCTGATGTTCCATCAGTCCGGCGGCTGCTGCGATGGCAGTTCGCCGATGTGCTATCCGCGCGGCGAGTTCATTACTGGCGACTCCGACGTGCAACTGGGCGAGGTGGACGGTGAGCCCTTCTATATGAGCAAGAGCCAGTTCGAATACTGGAAGCACACCCAGCTTACGCTCGACGTGGTGCCCGGCCGCGGCGGCATGTTCTCGCTCGATAACGCCGAGGGCGTGCGTTTTCTCATCCGCTCGCGCATCTTCGACGATGCGGAGATCCGCGACCTGCGCGCCGCCGGACGGATTTAAACTAGATCCGGTAACTCGATCCGCATTCCCGGAGCCTTCCCCGCGATGAAAGAAGCTGTCATCCTCTCCGCCGTGCGCACGCCGGTGGGTAAATTTCAAGGTTCCCTGCAATCATTTGCCGCGCCAAAGCTCGGCGCCATTGCCGTCTGCGAAGCCGTGCGCCGCGCCGGGCTTGAGGCCGCTCTGGTCGCTGCCGGAGACTCGGCCGAACCGACAGCCGCGCAGCTTGAAATCACCGACTGCATCATGGGCTGCGTTCTCCAGGCCGGCCTTGGCCAGAACCCCGCCCGCCAGGCGGCCATCTACGGCGGGCTCTCCAACCAGGTGGGCGCGTTCACCATCAACCAGGTCTGCGGATCGGGCCTGAAGGCAGTCGCTCTCGCTGCGCAAGCCATTGAGACCGGCAATGCGGAGATCGTTGTCGCCGGCGGCATGGAGTCGATGAGCAACGCGCCCTACCTGCTGCCCCAGGCGCGCGCGGGTTACCGTATGGGCAACGGCGCAGTGGTCGACTCGATGATCAACGACGGCTTGTGGGAGGCCTACAGCGGCTTCCACATGGGCGTGGGCGCGGAGATGATCGCCGCCAAGTACGGCATCACGCGCGAGGAGCAGGACGCGTTTGCGGCCGAGTCGCACCAGAAGGCCGCAGCAGCCGGCGCCGCGGGCGCTTTTTGCGATGAGATTGTGCCGGTCGACGTTCCGGCGGCAAAGAAGGGCGCGCCGGCAACCATCTTCAGCGCCGATGAGGCGATTCGTCCGGAGACCACCGTCGAAGTCCTGGCGCGGCTCAAGCCGGCCTTCAAGGAAGGCGGTACGGTCACAGCCGGCAACGCTCCCGGCGTGAGCGACGGCGCTGCGGCCCTGGTGGTGACGTCTGCGGACCGGGCGCGGCGCCTGGACGTGAAGCCGATGGCGGTGATCCGCGCCCAGGCCACCAGCGGCGGCGCGCCGGAGTGGTTTGGCCTGGCGCCGATTGAGGCCGTACGCCGCGTAGCCGCGCGTGCCGGCTGGCTGCTGGAGGATGTGGACTTGTTCGAGCTGAATGAGGCCTTCAGCGTGCAGGCGCTGGCCGTGATCCGCGATCTGGGCCTCGATCCCTCCAGGGTCAACGTGCACGGCGGGGCCGTCGCCCTCGGCCACCCCATCGGCGCCAGCGGCGCTCGGGTGCTGACCACGCTGCTCTACGCCATGGAAAGGCTCGGCAAGTCGAAGGGGATTGCCGCCCTGTGCCTGGGCGGCGGCAACGCCGTAGCCCTGGCCGTCGAGCGAGTCTGACCTTCGGACTCCAAGTGTCCGATATCGAACACCCAGCCGGCGGAAGCGGTCACTTCATTCCGCAGCCCTCGACGTCTGCCCTCCCTGAAGTGCTTTCTTTTCAGTGAGCATCGGATGGCCTCCTTTGGCACGGCAAGTGCACTACCCGGGTGTGATGGATATTGCCCGCCCCGATCTGAAGAAGAAGAAGATTCGCCAGTACATTGTCTGGTCTGGCGTCGCCGCTGTGCTGTTGGCTCTCGCCGTGGTCGGCGTATCGCGACTCAAGCCGGCCGCGCCCACCGTGGACCGCTCCACAATCTGGCCGGACACGGTCAAGCGCGGCGACATGCTGATCACGGTACGCGGGTCGATCGGCAGCCTGGTGCCGCGCGAGGACTCGATCGAGCTGATCCCGGCGCAGACCGACGCCACCGTGGTCCGCATCATCGCTCTGCCTGGCGCCAAAGTCACGCCCGACACCGTCGTGATGGACCTGAGCGATCCGCAACTGGAGCAGGAGGTGCTCAGCGCGCAATCGGCGCTCAAGGGGGCCCAGGCCGACTACAAGAGCCTGCAGGCCACCCTGAACAGCACGCTGATGGACAAGAAGATTGCCGCCGCGCAGGTGAATGCCTCCTATACTCAGGACCAGCGCCAGGCGCAGACCGACGAAGCTCTCTACAAGCTCGGCGTGGTTTCAGGCCTGGTCTCCGGCGCCTCCAAAAACACAGCCGACCAGCTGACCACGCAGAAAAAACTCTCTGAGCAGCAACTGGACGTGAATGCCAAGGCTATCGAGGTCCAGCTGGCTTCTGCGCAGACCAAGGTCGACCAGGCTAAGGCGCAGCTGGACCTCTACGAAAAGCAGTCGGAGGCTTTGCATGTGCGGGCCGGCATCACCGGCGTGCTGGTGCAGCTGCCCGTGCCGCTCCAGGTGGGTCAGCACGTAGCTGCTGGAACCTCGGTTGCCAAGGTCATTCAGCTCGACAAGTTGAAGGCAGCCCTGCAAGTCGCCGAGACCCAGGCGCGCGACATCCTGATTGGCCAGCCGGCGTCGATCGACACGCATAACGGAATCATTCCTGGCCACGTTTCCAGAATTGATCCCTCCGTATTGAACGGAACGGTCACCGTTGACGTAGCACTGGATGGGCCTTTGCCCGTGGGCGCGCGCCCTGACCTGAGCGTAGATGGAATCATCGAGGAGCAAAATCTGCACGATGTGCTCTATGTGGGCCGGCCCGCGCTGGGCAATGAGAACTCGACGCTGAGCCTGTTCAAGATCGATCCGGACGGCAAGGGCGCGGTGCGTGTGCCGGTCAAGGTGGGCCGCGAATCGGTCAACAGCATCCAGGTGCTGGCCGGGCTCAAGGAAGGCGACCAGGTGATTCTCTCCGACATGTCGCGCGAGGACGCCGTGGACCGGATACGGCTGGAGTAAAGGCGAGTCGTCAGAGATCAGAGATTAGGGGTCAGTAATTCAGCCCCCGAAGGTCTAGTCCCCTGACAAACCACAACCGCAACTGATCTCTGACAACTGATTACTGACAACTGAAAAAGGGGGACAGGATGGCGAACGACAAGCTGATTGAGATTGAGGACCTGACCAAGGTCTTCTACACCGACGAAGTGGAGACGCACGCGCTCTCCGGCATTCACCTCACCATCGCGCGCGGGGAGTATGTGGCCATGTCCGGTCCGTCGGGCTGCGGCAAATCCACCTTGCTGTCGATCCTGGGCCTGCTCGACACGCCCACCGGCGGCCGCTACCTGCTCAACAACAATCCGGTCGAGAACCTGAGCTTCGGCGATCGCTCGCGCATCCGCAACCAGGAGATCGGCTTCATCTTCCAGAGCTTCAATTTGATCGGCGATCTTACCGTGGAAGAGAACGTCGAGCTGCCCCTCACCTATCGCGCAGGCATGCCATCGGCCGAGCGCAAGACGCGCGTGAAGGATGCGCTGGAGCGGGTGAACATGGCGCACCGCATGCGGCATTATCCGGCGCAGCTGTCCGGCGGTCAGCAACAGCGCGTCGCCGTGGCCCGTGCGCTGGCCGGCTC